>TARA_B100001175_G_scaffold43829_1_pt1 | contig 11995 bp, 5 predicted proteins | sample TARA_B100001175 | Tara Oceans TARA_B100001175
TATTTTTTAAGTTTTCTTATATTACTTCCTACTACTTTATTCGCAGATGATGAGGATAATGATAGGGGTGGTATAGAAGAAATAACTGTTACGGCAGAGAAGAGAACTTCAACTGTCTCTGATACTTCAATGTCTATTACTGCTTTCGATTCTTCTTTACTTGAAGATTTAGGTATGCAAGGTCCTGATGACCTTATGGATCAACTTCCTGCTACAACTCGAGATGCTTTCGATGTAAGAATTCGCGGAGTTGGAAGAAACTTTAGAGCACTTGGTGGGGATCCGGGTGTCGCTACTTACTATAATGGTATTTATTCACCTGATTTTGGTATAGCAGCTTCAGAAAACTATTTATATGATGTAGAAAGAATTGAGGTACTAAGGGGTCCTCAAGGAACTTTATATGGTAGAAATTCAATCGGTGGCGCCATTAACTATATTACTAAAAAACCTACTTTTGAAGCAGAAGGAGAAGTTAGAACTATTCTTGGTGATTATGGTCTAGAACAATATTTCTTAATGTCTTCAGCACCTATTACAGACAGCATAGCTTATAGATTTACCGGAATAACTGTAGAGAGGGATGGTGTTCAAAAAAGTATTGGAACTGGACCCGATACAAATTCATTAGATGATGAGAATATGACTTTTACTCTTCTTTGGAACATAAATGATGATATGTCCTTCCAAGTTAGAGCAAATGATAGACTCTCCGATAGAATAATAAATGCTAACGTTCTACTTACAGAAGGTTATGGACCTAACAGAGGAACAAGAAATACTAGTGACGCAGTTTATGGATTGAGAGGAGCTACAGCAACTACCCCTGGTGCTGTTGCTTTTACTAACCCTTTAACAGGAGAAATAGGTTATGGAGCCCCACTCAGAGCTGGTGTAGATCAATCTGGTTTTCCTTGGAGATTGAACCCTGCTTATGGATCAACCGGTCCAGATGTTATTGGTACATATAATGTAAATGTAAATGATGATGCTGGGTGTGATCAGTTTCCTTACGGACCTCCAGGATGTGCTGCTAACCACTCAATGTTTGAGCAAAATGGAATACAAGGAAAATTCGTCTGGGACTTAAATGACCGAACTACCATAACATATCTTTATGGTTCCGTAGACTTCAACTATACCTTTAACATTGATGAAGATAATATTAATTCTGATTTTTCTCAATATAGACAGAGTGTTCTTGAAGATGTCCATATGACTACTCACGAGATTAACGTTAACTGGATGATTGGTGACGATATAGAAGTTACTTCTGGTTTATTCATCATGGATGAAAACAGACAACAAAATTACACATTAAGTAATAATGTACTGAATATCACTCAAGCAGCTAATTATGGTCTTCTAGACGCAAGTTTAGCTTTCATAGGTGTTCCTGCGTCAATCATGGGAATTTTAGGTTGGCCAAGTGATGCCTTAACTCCACATGTAAGAGTAGGAAGTGCACCACTAGGAGCTACTATTACCGGTAGGTGGCAAGGTGATGCTTTAGGATCTGTTTATAATCATCAGAATGAGAATCAGACTGATGCTGTTGCTTACTTTACTCAAGGTAGATGGCAAATTAATGATTCATGGGCATTAACCGTAGGAGCAAGGTATGCTGAGGATGAAAAAGAAGCTCTGGAAAAAAGAGGTGGGTATGCAGAACTTTATGCTGGTCCTGTTGGAGCTTATCTTCCCTTCGCTAATCTTTTAGCTGGAAATCCTGTAATACCCATTGGCCCTGATTCAACTGTTGAAGCATCAACTAACGTAGCAATGGGTAACGCAACTTGGAATTATAATCCTGCTACCTTGGCACAATTGACTGCACTTGCAGGCGCTGGTTTATTGCCTGCGGCTGCTGTTTATCCTGGATCTATAGATCCAGCTAATCCTATAACTCCTACTTGTGATATCACAGCTACAACATGTGCTACGCCCCTTAGAGTGGGTCAAGGTATTCCTTATTCATACACAAGTACGATTGGAGGTGAGGATAGCTGGGATGATACTAATGTTAGGGTCAATGTTGATTATGAACCAAATGATAATGAACTATGGTACTTGTCTTATACAACTGGATTTAGAGCGGGTGGATATGCTTTAGGTATATCAGGACAAAGAGACAATGTAAGAGATGCAAATGGTGTCCCTATAGGAACTGATTCAGCTCTTGTAAGTTATGACCAAGAGGAAGTGAAAGCTGTTGAACTGGGTTATAAAGGTCTTCATTTAGATGATACTTTGCAAATCTTCGCATCTATTTACCATTACGATTATGACGGATATCAAGATGAATTGGAGCAATTTGATCCGATAAGGGGAGCTGGTACAAATTTTGTATCTAATGCAGACGGCATTACCAATGAAGGATTTGAGATTGAGATACAATATCAAGCAAATGATCGCTTAAATATCGCAGGTAACTATAGTTTTACAGAAACAGAATATGGAGAGGATTATTTTGTCTTGACAGTAGATGACCCAACTAATCCAGTAGCTGTCTTTGGACAATGTACTCAAGGTTATGTTTCGTGTGAGGCTGATAATCCTAATTTTGTAACTGACTATACAGTTAACTTGAAAGGCGGCCCTCTAAAAGGTATCCCTGAGCAGAAATTTACCATCAACTTAACTTATGAAATGGATTCTCGTTGGGGTCCGATATGGTTATTTGCAACTCACTCTTACACTGGAGACTTTTCTGCTTCTGGTGTTCAAAGGGCACTTGATAGAATAGAGGCACGTGAAGTCTCTAACGTAAGTGCTTCTTGGTATAGTGAAGATGGAAGTGTTAATGTTAGAGCTTATGTTAATAATGTAATGGATAACAAAATGTATTATGGTCTTTCAGCAGCTAGCGCAGAACAGAACTTCAGAAAAACTGTAGCAGCATTAAGCCCAAGAACAATGGGTATTGATCTTAGATACAAATTCTAGTCTAGTTACCTTAAAAAAAAACAGGTCTTTGGACCTGTTTTTTTTATTGCATCAAAAATTAGAATTATGATAATGTAAGAAGTGTTCTTTATGGAACATGTGTTTAAAAGGAATTAAAAGCAGTCAAATCTGCACTTATATGGGGAGGATGCCATGCATAGGATTATCTATTCGTTAATCTCAATTTCACTATCAATTTTACCTTTAACTTTAATTTCTGCTGAAGAAGATAACGATCGAGGTGGTATAGAAGAAATCACCGTTACAGCAGAAAAAAGAACTTCTACAGTTTCTGATACTTCTATGTCTATTACAGCATTTGATGCTTCTTTAATAGAAGATCTAGGTATGCAGGGTGCAAATGATCTTATGGATCAATTACCAGCCACTACTAGAGATGCTTATGATGTGAGAATCAGAGGTGTAGGAAGAAACTTTAGAGCTTTAGGTGGAGATCCGGGTGTTGCAACTTACTACAATGGTATTTACTCACCTGACTTCGGAATTGCGGCTGGTGAAAGTTATCTATATGACGTAGAACGTATTGAGGTTTTACGTGGACCACAAGGAACCCTTTATGGGCGTAACTCAATCGGTGGAGCCATAAACTATATTACTAAAAAACCTACTTTTGAAGCTGAAGGAGAAGTTAGGACTATTCTTGGTGATTATGGTACAGAACAATATTACCTTATGAGTTCGGCTCCAATATCAGATAGCATTGCTTACAGATTTACTGGCATGACTTCTGATAGAGATGGTGTACAAAAAAATGTTGGAACTGGACCTGATACAGACTCTTTGGATGATCAAAACTTCGCTATGACGCTTCTATGGAATATAAACGATGATATGAGTCTTCAAGTAAGAGCGAATGACAGATTGTCAGATAGAATCATTGGAAACAGAATTTTATTAACTGAAGGTTATGGAGCAAATAGAGGCACTAGAAATACTACTGATCCTGTTTATGGATTAAGAGCAGTAACTGCAGATACTCCTGGAGCGATGAAATTTACAAATTCCATTACAGGTGTCGTTGCTTACGGAGCTGCAAGAAGACCTGGTGTAGATATTATTGGTTTTCCTCAAAGAATGAACCCAATGTATGGAAGGTCAGGTGCTCCATCTGTTATAGGTACATATGACGTTGATGTTAATCATGATGCAAACTGTAATGATTACCCTTATGGACCTCCAGCTTGTGCTTCTAATAGAGAAAAATTTGAGCATGAAGGTCAACAGCTAAATTACACTTGGGATATTAATGAAGACACTACCCTAACTTACCTATACGGAAATGTTGATTACAATTATGACTTCAATATTGACCAGGACGAGACAAATAACTCAACTTTTTCTCAATACAGAACTACAGTTCGTGAAGATGTCCATATGACAACTCATGAGCTTAACTTGAACTGGAAACTTGCAGATAATATAGAAATGACATCAGGTGTATTCTTTATGGATGAAAGTAGAAAACAAACTTATTCTTTATCTAATAACACTCCTGCCATTCTTAATCCAGCCAATTATGGTTTACTAGATACCCCTTGGGGTACTGTAGCTGCAGCAACTGGAATAGAGCTAGCCTTACCAGGACTTCCTCACATCCCTTCTATGACTATGATGAGTCTATTTGGAGCAACCAATCCTTATGGCACCTGGGCTACTGCACCACATGTTGATGAAACAAGCGGTATACTTGGAAGAACAGTTACAGGTCGTTGGGGAGGAGATCCTTTAGGTAGAGTCTATAGACATAAAAATGAAGTCCAAAACGATGCTTATGCTGTATTCACTCAAGGAACATGGCAAATAAATGATGAATTTGCATTAACTCTAGGAGCTAGGTATGCAGAGGATGAAAAATCTGCATTAGAAAATGCTGGTGGTTATACTGAATTATTTGCGAGTGCATTAGCTCCTTATTTGCCTGTTATAAATCTTCTAGCTGGTGCTCCTTATGCTGCTCTTGGAAGTCAAGGTGTTACGGCTCTCGCTGCTACTAACGTAGCAATGGGATCAGCATCATATAATTATGATCCTGCATTAGTGGCACAATATACGGCAGCCGCCGCAGCAGGTCTAATTCCTGCTAATGCGATATATTCTCTTTCAATTGATCCTAATAATCCGATTACACCTACTTGTGATGTAACTGCTACTACCTGCGCAACTCCGCTAAGGTTAGGGCAAGGTATTCCTTATAGTTATTCAAGATTGGTTGGCGATGAGGACACTTGGAGTGACACTAATTTCAGAGTTAACCTGGATTATGAACCAAATGAAAATCAACTCTGGTACTTCTCTGTCACTACAGGCTTTAGATCAGGTGGCTATGCTTTAGGTACCTCAGGTCAATATGATTCACAAAGAGATGAATTCGGAACTCCGATCGGAGATAATCAAGTACTGGTATCTTATGACCAAGAAGAAGTACAAGCTGTTGAGATAGGCTATAAAGGACTTCACTTAGAAGATACCTTACAAATATTTGCTTCAATATATCAATACCAATACGATGGTTATCAAGATCAGCTAGATCAATTTGATCCTATTAGAGGAGCTGGAGCTAACTTTGTTTCTAATGCTGATGGTATAACAAACAAGGGTTTTGAAATTGAAATGCAATATCAAGCATCTGATAGATTAAACATTGCAGGTAACTTTAGTTATACGGACACAGAGTATGGCGAAGATTATTTAGTATTTACTGTAGATGATCCTATTAATCCAGTCCCAGTATATGGACTATGTACACAAGGATATGTTGGGTGTACTGTTGATGATCCAAGCTTTGCTGAGGATTATACTGTTAATCTTAAAGGTGGACCTTTAAAGGGTATTCCTGAAATTAAGCATACTATCCGTGTAACCTATGAGATGGACTCACCCTTTGGACCATTGTGGTGGCTTTTGAGTCATTCGTACACAGGTGATTTTTCAGCATCTGGTGTGCAACGTGAATTAGATAGGTTGGAAGCTAGAGAAACTACTAATTTAAATATCTCTTGGTACAGTCAGGATGGTCAAACATCAGCAAGGGTTTATGTGAGTAATTTATTCGATAATAAAAACTACTATGCATTAAGTACTGGCGATCATGAAACTAACTATAGAAAGTCTGTTACGGCTCTTCCTCCAAGAGTTATGGGAGTTGATCTCAGATATCGTTTCTAGTTTATCAAAAAAAACAGGCTCTTCGAGCCTGTTTTTTTATATAGCTTTTTAATTTTGGTTAAGTAGAATTCTTCACTCATGACCCTCAAGAGAACTAAGATTATCTGTACTATCGGACCAGCTACTGAGAGCTTTGTAAGCTTAAAAAAACTTTACAATGCAGGTATGAATGTTGCACGCTTAAATATGTCTCATTCAGATCACAAGAATGCCAAAAAAATAATTGATCGAATAAAGAAGCTAAATAAAGAAGTAAAAACCCCTGTAGGGATACTCTTAGACACTCAAGGGCCTGAAATAAGAACCGGTGATACATCTGAAGTGGTAAATCTAGAACCGGGAGAACTAGTTTCTTTTACTATAAGAGACGAAGTAGATGTCGAAACAACATCAATAAGAGTTCACTATGATGAACTTATTCAAAGTGTAAAAGTTGGAACTCTAATAAGCTTGGATAATGGCTTACTAAATTTTAAAGTTTTAAAAAAATCTAAGAATGAACTCGAATGTATAGTTCTGGATGGTGGAAAACTTGGCAGTAAAAGACATGTAAATTTACCTGGCATACGTATTAATCTGCCTTCAGTTACAGAAAAAGACAAGAAGGATATAACTTTTGGTCTAAAAGAGAATGTTGATTTCATTGCTTTGTCCTTTGTAAGAAATGCTTCAGATATTGAAGATTTGAATAAAGTTCTTAAAAAGCAAAGAAAAAAGGTAAAAATTATTTCGAAGATTGAAGATCGTGAAGGCTTGCTTAACATAGAAGAAATTTGCGAAGTCTCTGATGCCGTTATGGTAGCTAGAGGTGATCTTGGGATAGAAACAGATCTCTCTAATCTTCCAAATATTCAAAGAAAGATAATGTCGAATTGTGCTAAATACGGCGTAAGGTCTATAGTTGCTACGCACTTGTTAGAGTCAATGATAGAAAATCCAACACCTACCAGAGCTGAAGTGACAGATGTAGCGAATGCTATATATGAGGGAGCAGATGCCGTAATGCTCTCGGGTGAAACCACAATAGGTAAATATCCTACAGAAGCTGTAAATTTTATTTCGCGCATTGCTAAGCAAACTGAGAAATACAGAACATTGGGCTATGAAACAAAGCTCATCTCGGAAACAGACTGGCAGCACCTTGGTATTGCTGCAAAAAATATAGCTGAATCTATAAAAGCTGATGGTATTATTGCTATTACTAGATCTGGGCAAACGGCAGAAATTGTCTCAAATGCTAAACCCTTTTTAGTTCCTATATTTGCATTCAGCAATAATCAGAAGACAGTTAATCAACTTTCTTTAACCGGTTCAGTTAATGCTTACTTATCGCCTATGTTTTCTGATCATGAGAAAAATATAAACTCGGTTATGAGAATAATTAAAAAAGAATTTTTACCAACAAAGGATTTAAAATTTGTGGTTATTTCTGGAATTCTTTCAGAAAAATCTGCAGATGCAATAGAGATTAGGTCATTAAATCTTTAATTTTAAAGTCTTTATTATGATAAAGTTTTCTGATGAAGACTTTTTCTATAGCTGGATTACAACTTGAACTTAATCATAATAATAATAAAGATTTAGTCTCTCAAAATATTATTAATACAGTTAAACGCTATCCTTGGGTGAATATGATAGTAGTTAGCGAACTAGCTATAGGTGGATCAAGTAGGTCCGAAGAGTTTTCTTTGGATAAAAATTTAGAAGTTTTTAAAGATTTGGCTTGTGAAAATGATGTATGGCTAATTCCAGGATCTTTTTATCATCAAAATAATACATCACTTACAAACGTTGCTCCTGTTATATCTAACAAGGGTGAATTAATTTCTCTATGCACCAAGATTTATCCTTTCTTACCCTACGAACAAGGTATAGACGGTGGTACAGAATCATGTGTTTTTGAAATTGAAGATGTTGGCATTTTTGGAATTCATATTTGTTATGACTTATGGTTTCCAGAAACCAGTAGATCTTTGGCGATGAAAGGAGCACAAATAATAATTCATCCAAGTTTAACTGATACTTGTGATCGTAATGAAGAAAAAATAATGGCAAGAGCAACAGCGATACAACAGCAGTGTTATTACTTTGATGTTAATGCTGCAGGTAAACAAGGGTGTGGACAATCAATAATAGTAGGTCCAGAAGGGCAGATAATGTCTGAGTTAGGATCTGGAGCAGAAACTTGTCTTCTTGAGGTAGACCTTAAAGAGGTAGATAGAGTGAGGAGCAGGGGTATTAAGGGTCTAGGACAACCTTTAAAGAGCTTTAGAGATTCACCACTATATTTTGAAGATGACTCTAATCTTAATTATTTAGAAAGTCTAGGAACACTAGAAATTCCTAATAAAATTAAATAATAAAAACTAAAAAGATAAAACTTTAATCTTTTATCCATACCTATAAACTTAGCTTTCATGACTGAAGCTATAGTTCAAAAACTAAACCTTAAAACACGCTTAGGCTATGGAATAGGTGATATAGCAATCTGCTTATACTGGAGCGGTGTTGGTTTGTACCTTTTATATTTTTATACAGATGTAGTAGGTATTTCTCCTTCTCTTGCAGGTTTAATTTATGGTCTTGGAATGTTCTGGGATGCTATAACTGATCCTTTCATGGGTTACATGGCTGAACGAACTAGAACTAAATGGGGTGTTTATAGACCTTATCTGCTCTTTGGAAATATACCATTAGCTTTATCTTTTATACTTCTATTTTGGGTTCCTCCATTAGAAGGTGGTGCCCTTTTCTTTTTCCTTTTGTTTGCAAATCTTCTTCATAGAACTTGTTTCACTCTTGTTAGTGTTCCATTCTCTTCTCTTACTCCCAGGATTACTTCAGATAGTCAGGAAAGGACAAATTTAACGGGTTTTAGGATGCTTGGTGCACAAACTGGTACAAACCTCATGGCATTGCTTGCATTTCCAATTATTTTTTGGGTTGGAGGAGAAGATGAAAGTTTAGGATTTGTTGTTCTAGCATGTATTGCTGGTTTAACTGCGTTAGGTATTCATGCCATAACGTTTTTAACTGTGAAAGAGCCTGAAAATGATCAAGGTATAGAGCGGGTAGGTGGCAGCTTATCTGAAGCGGCTAGAGCTATTGGAAAGAATAGACCTTTCTGGCTTGTTTTTTCAGCCACTTTAATTGTTGGAATTACAACTATCTTTTTTGGAAATAATCTAATTTATTACACCAAATATGCATTGAATCTGCATGAGTATCAAGGAACTATATTATTCACCAGCGGTATAGTCGCTTTCTTGAGTATTCCTATTTGGTGGATAATCTCAAATAATATAGGAAAAAAATTAACCTGGCTTATATCAAGTTCTATAACACTTATTGCTTTATTAGTTTTTTATCTCTACAAAATCGACACATTAATGGAGTTATTATTTTTAGTCGCATTCATAGGTTTCGGTTCTGGAGCAGGAGGGATTTTATTCTGGTCTATGCTGCCTGATACTATTGAATATGGAGAAGTACGTACCGGTGTTAGAAGCGAATCTTCTTTATATGGTTTTATGACCTTCGCTCAAAAAGGTTCTATAGCTTTTGCCATAATTATATTAGGCATTGTGTTGGATTTTATTGGTTTTCAAGCTAATGAAATACAGTCAGATACTACAATCTCTAATATGAAAGCTATAATGACTTTAATACCTTCAATAGGTATTGCTCTAAGTCTAGTCATTATTTATTTTTATCCCATTGATGCAAAAATGCACAAGGAATTATTAAGAAAACTTCAAGAAGGAGAATCATGACAACAATTAAGTGGGGAATACTGGGCACTGGATCTATTGCAAAAGCTTTTGCTGAAGCGTTGCTTGAAACTGAAGGTGAGTTAGTTGCTGTTGCAAGTAACACTGCTTCTAGAGCTAAAGATTTTTCTATTCCATATAATTGCGCACCAATAGAGGGATATGAAAACCTTATTTCTCTATCTGAAGTTGATGCAATATATGTGGCAACTCCCCACACTAGCCATTTTGAACTTACTGCCGAATGTCTCAGACAGAAAAAAGCTGTTCTTTGTGAAAAGCCAATGACCATAAATGCTACAGAGACAATGGCTTTGATTGATCTATCTAGGAAAAATAATACTCTTTTGATGGAGGCCTTTATGTACAAAATACATCCTCAAACTCAAAAGCTAATGGAGGTAATAAAAGAAAAATTAAGCAGCCCTCTAACAATTAGGTCTGAGTTTTGTTTTTCAGTAGATGTACCCGAAACTCACAGGCTAGTTAATAAGGAATTAGGAGGAGGTTCTATTCTAGACATAGGTTGTTATCCACTTTCGATAGCAAGACATGCAGTTGGAGCAGTGAATGATAAGAATTTTATGAATCCAACTTTAGAAGACTGTTCTGGAGAACTAAACTCACAGAATATCGACTTAAATGCTTATGCAAAACTACAGTTTGAAGATGGTTCAATTGCGGAAGTGAGATCTGCAACTAACTCTAGGTCAGAAAGTGATGTTGAAATAAGTGATGGCTCCACAACAATAACCGTAAACCAGCCTTGGCACTGTGGAGAATTTACAGATAGAAAATCTCAAATAAAGATTAAAGATGCTAGTCATAAAGAAGAGATAATAGATATATCTACGGATAAAGGTATCTATGCCTTAGAAATAGATCATTTTTCAGAACATTTTAAAAAACAGGACATTGAATCTTTTTTAATTCCTCATAATGATTCTCACGGGAATATGATTGCGTTAGATTTATGGCGAAGGGAATTAAAGGTTGTTTATGATGCAGATAGAGGTGAGAGACGAAAAATCTCTATTATTCCTGCAAACGCAAAACGAGAAGAACTCCCTTCTTTAAATCTTCCTGGCATTCATAAAAAACTATCGAGAGTTGTTTTTGGATGTGACAACCAATCTGATACCAACCATGCTTTTGCTATGTTTGATCACTTCTATAGTAAGGGAGGTAATGTATTTGATACTGCATATATTTATAATAATGGAAAGAGTGATTTTTATTTAGGAAGTTGGATTGAATCTAGAAGGTTAAGAGAAGACGTAGTAGTGCTTGGAAAAGGTGCGCACACTCCAGATTGTTTACCAGAAAAAATCAAACCTCAACTTGAAGAAACCCTCTCTCGAATGTCCTCCTCCTATTTAGACATATATTGTTTGCACAGAGATAACGAATCTATACCTGTTGAAGAATTTATAGATACTCTTAACGAACTAAAAGATGAAGGGCTAGTAAAGGTATTTGGAGCTTCTAATTGGACTTTAGATAGATTCAAACAAGCAAATGATTATGCAAAATCAGTTGGTAAGGAACCTTTTACAGTATTGAGCAATAACTTTAGTCTAGCGCATATGAATAATCCAGTATGGCCTGGTTGTTTTAGCTGTTCAGAAGATGACTATGTTAACTATTTAAAAGAAAATCAAGTCGCAATATTCCCTTGGTCAAGCCAAGCTAGAGGATTTTTTCTTGATTCCCAAGAATTTACTGGATTAGCTCATGTTGCAGATCCGAATCTAGAAGAACAAAAAAGAGTTTGGGGAAGTGAAGACAATCTCGAGAGACGAAAAAGATGCTTTGAGTTGGCCTCAAAAAAATCAGTAGATCCTATTCAAATGGCTCTAGCATTTGTACTTAGTCAAGAATTTCCATCTTTTCCTTTAATAGGACCTAGAAACTTCTTTGAAACAGAGAGTTCATTACAAGCAACACGAATTCATTTAACAGAAAAAGAAACGGCTTGGCTAAATTTGAAGTCTTAAAGATAAAAAATAATTCTTTTCTCTAAATGAGTTTATTGATATTCTCTAGATAGGCGTCCCACATTCAATTTAACACGAGGGGAATTGAATTCGTGG
>TARA_B100001175_G_scaffold151350_1_pt1 | contig 11987 bp, 7 predicted proteins | sample TARA_B100001175 | Tara Oceans TARA_B100001175
AGCATTGCCGTTAAGTATTCTTGAGAAGCGCATTGGAAATTGGATAAATAAGCAGGAAAAATAATTAACTTTTGATAATTGTCATTCAATTAATCGGCTGTATCCCTTTTTTTTGTATTCTTCTAGTTTGCTTTTTAATTTTTTAACTATTTCAGGATAGTTGTTATAAAGGTTTTTAATTTCCCCAGGATCTTTTTCTAAGTTGTATAATTGGCCTGGAGATTCTGGAGTATGTTCAGCTAGAGCAAATTGTTTCATTCCCCATTCTCCTTCGCGTTCATAGTTGTTTCCTCCGGAGCCCTTATGATCAAGAAATTTCCATTTACCGTTTCGAATTGCCAAATCAAGACTGATTGTTTGATGTAGGGTGTATTCTCGAATCGGTTTTTTTGTTGTCTTAAGTAGTGCTGGTAAAATGTCGAAACTATCTTCGGCCGCGTTGTTAGGTAACTTAGCTCCTGAAAGAGTTGCGCATGTGGCCATTATATCCGTTAAACAAATTGTCTGAGATGATACGCGGCCGGCTTTTATTTTTTTTGGCCATCGCACAACGAATGGAACTCGATGCCCTCCCTCCCATTGATCACGTTTTACACCTCGCCATGGGCGGGCTCCATCGTGATTATATTTTTTTCGCATATCAATTGATGTTGGGACTTCTGGGCCGTTGTCGCTAGTGAATATTATTAATGTGTTCTCACCAAATCCTAATTGATCAATTTTTTTTACTAATGCGCCAACAATGAAGTCTAGTTCAAAGATAAAATCACCATGAGGTCCAGATTGAGTAGAACCTTTGAATGCTCTCCCTGGGAAAGATGGCAAATGAACTGCTTGTGCGGAGTGGAAGAGGAAGAAAGGTTTATTGGATGAGTTTTTTTTGTGATTTTCTAAAAATTCTATGCTTTTTTGAAGAAAGACCATGTCGACCTCCTCAAGATCAAAGCCCGGAGCGATCATCCCTGGTCTATTATCTCTTGAATATGGATGTTTAGGGAGTGGTGTGCGATCAACAATATGGGTGGGGGGTGTTGGAATTTTATCCCCGTCTATATAAGCATATAGCCAATCAGTAGTTGGGCAGCTGGCTGTACCAAAAAAATAATCAAATCCCTGATGTAATGGGCCATCAGTAATTGCCTTTGTGTAGTCAATTCGTTTCACCGCATCTAGCCCGTTTTTTAAAATCGGTTTTCCGTCTGTATCATAAAAAGTTAAACCGACATGCCACTTGCCGAACATGGCAGTAATATAGCTTTGTTCTTGTAACATTTTAGCAATCGTTAGCCTGTCGTTCTCAATCAGGCACGGACCTCCTGCGCCTGTGAAAACACCCTTCATGCCATTTCGAAAAGCCATTCTTCCAGTAAGAAAACTATATCTTGTTGGGGTGCAGACTGTGGATGGGCTATGGGCGTCGGTGAACATAATTCCCTCCTTAGCCAAAAGATCAATGTTGGGTGTTGGTATTTTCGATTCAGAATTATAACAACCTACATCTCCGTAACCTAGATCATCTGCTAGAATAAAAACAATATTAGGTTTATTTGAATGATGTTCAGCTACTACACTGTTTTCTAAATTGGGTAGGATTGAAAAAATCAGGACAAACGTGGCCTGTTGGTATTTCCTAAAGTTTATCATTTTTTTGAGGAATAATACTTTGGGCGTAAATAAGAGCATATTAAGGAATTTAATATATTATCTTCCATAAGTGATAGAAGATTTAAATTGGATTTTATAAATATTAACCTCTGGATTTCTCAAGGAATATCATCATAAATGTGGCCATTAAGCAGCGTATCTCCTCGTTGTCATCAAGCTCACTAAGTTTATCTATTTTAAATAGTCCTCCCCAGAAGCTTGGCGCCTTTGTTATGCGAAACAATTCTTTTCCTTCCTCGGTGGTAATTATATAGGAAGGATTAAAAATATAATTGACTATTAATCCTACGCCAATAATTCCTCCTAGCAATGTGTCTACAACTTTAGCAAACGGGTTTTCCTCGCGAATGGTAGCGTAGTGGTTGTCTTTAGCGTCTTTAAGCAAGTAGGTCGCTTTCCATATTGAGCGAAGGCCTTCGCGTTTTATTGATCCAAAAGAGTTCTCGTTTAAATCAATGAAAGAATATGCAGCGCGAAAATCTAAAATCTTGTTTGCCTTAATGCTGCATACTTTTTTGGACTTAGTTTTATCCTCGAAAACTTCTAGCTCCTCTTTAAATTTCAGGATTTTTTGACGGGCGTAAGCGATCGGAGTGGAATTTGAATCAGTCAGGGTTGCTTGTTTAGCGAGCGCGATTTTTTTGAAATTTAAAGTTAGAGGATACTGCATGTGAAAATGCTTGTGCGTAATTATATTATTAGCAAGTAATATATCCTTATAACAGTATTTTAATAATTGTTATTTATGATAGATTGCTAACTGTTTCTTCCATTCTTTGAGAAGCTTTATTCTATTTGAATTGTTCATGCTTGGGCGGAAAAAAGTATCTGCTTTCCAATGGGTTTTAATACTGGATTTATTCTTCCAGACGTTTACTGCTAAACCTGCTAAGTATGCCGCTCCAAGTGCGGTTGTTTCAGTTGTAGTTGGTCGAACAATTCGCGCATTAAGTATATCGCTTTGGAGCTGCATTAACAGATTGTTTTGGCTTGCTCCTCCATCAACACGTAGTTCACGAAGGGGTAGTTTTGCATCTGATGACATACAACGTATGACGTCGTTAACTTGCAAAGCAATTCCTTCTAAAGCTGCTCTAGCAATATGACCTTTATTTGTTCCTCGGCTTAGACCGCTGATTTTCGCACGTGCGTATGGATTCCAGTAAGGAGCGCCAAGACCTGTGAACGCTGGAACAAAACTAACCCCCCCATTGTCTTTAACTTGGCTTGCTAAGGATTCTATATCTGACGCTGATTTTATAATGCCTAATTGATCTCGAAGCCATTGTACGGCTGCTCCCGCCGTGAATACACTTCCTTCAAGTGCATATTCCGTTTTACCTTTGATTTTCCAAGCTACTGTTGTGAGAAGGCGGTTTTTGGATGGCATCGGTTTAGATCCCGTATGCATTAGTAGGAAGCATCCAGTGCCATAAGTGGATTTAACCATTCCGCTTTGATGGCAGCATTGGCCAAAAAGTGCAGCTTGTTGATCGCCTGCTATACCTGCAATTGGTATGGAGCTTCCTAATGCTAAGGTGTGATCATAAATTTCACTCGAAGAGACTACCGTCGGCATCATTGAACGGGGTATTTTGAATAGCTCGAGTAAACGCTTATCCCAGTCTCCTTTCTTGATGTTGAAGAGCATGGTTCTAGAAGCATTAGAGAAATCTGTTATGTGCAATTTTCCATTGGTTAATTTCCATAACAGCCATGTGTCAATTGTCCCAAAAGCGAGTTTTCCAGCCTTGGCTTTTGCTTTTGCTCCTTTAATATTATTCAATATCCATTGAATTTTTGTTGCGCTGAAATAAGCGTCTAATTCAAGTCCGGTTAAGCGTCGTATAAGTTTATCAACATTATCTTTTCGGAGTGATGAACAATAGTCTGATGTTCGTCGATCTTGCCAAACTATCGCATTGTAAACCGGTACTCCTGTGGTTCGATCCCAGACCACAGTTGTTTCACGTTGGTTGGTAATCCCTATGCCAGAGATTTCGTTTGATGTTAATTTTGCTTTTCGAATCGCTTGTTTTGCTGTTTGCAACTGAGTCTTCCATATTGTTTCTGGGTCGTGCTCTACCCAGCCTGATTTAGGGAATAGTTGAGGGAATTCTCTTTGGCTAATAGCAACAACTTGGCTATTTGAATTAAATACAATAGCTCTTGAGCTGGTTGTTCCTTGATCTAGAGCTAAGATGTATTTTTTTTTGTAACGCATATTTGGTCAGGGTATTTCAACTGTCCGATAAAAACGTTTTTTTCGTGTTAGAGCAGCGGTTGTGTCTATGACTTCTTCTTTGTCTCTTTCAAGTGTTATTTTTTTTAAAGTTTTCCAATTATTATCCTGTCCTAAGTCTTCGCTATATTGAATTTCATAAGACCTTCCTTCAATCCCTTCTATTGTGATTTTGATGACGGTATCTGCAGTAATATTTGTTTTGTATGGGGATTTAAGAAGGGATTGTTTGATATTCTTATAGCCCTCGTCGTCATTGAGATCAGAATTTCTTTCGCCAAGGAACGGGAAGTAATCGGTAAGTTCTCCTCGCTCATTGTAAATATAGAAATCATCTTTACCTCCTTGATGTTTAGAAAAAGCGTCAACTTCTTTTGTGTCTTGAAACAATGGGAAGCTACATCTTGAAATAAACTCATCTTGTGAATCCATGCCCGAGTGAATGTTAATTACAACAAAATTGACTTCAAATCCATCAGTTGAGAGTTCTTTTTGCAGTAGTTCCATTTTTTCTATCTGACGTCGGCAGAAATGGCACCATGAGCCGAGCAATCCTACTATAGTGACCCGTCCTCTAAATTGATCTAAGCCATATGTTTGTTTGTATTTTAGGCTTTCAGGCTGAAAGTCTAACAGTTCCCAAGATGGCCATGTAGAGCCGATTTTTCGAGGAGATGTGGTTTGCGCTTGTATTGAATTTGCCATTATGAAGACCAGTGTCAGTAAGCTAATCTTTAAGACAAATGCAATAGAGTTTTGTGTCTGCATCGCAAAGAATACTAAAGCTAGAATCAGAAATTGGCAATCTGCTGAAAAGGGCTGGTCGTGATTGCGTAAGATCTTTAGTTTGTTTGCTATGCGTTTATTTCATTTAATTAAAATGACTTTGATGGTTTGTTTTCTAACATTAGCAGTATCTCTAAATGCTGATAATCCCTCTAAGCCTCCCAATATTGTTTTGATTATGTGTGATGACATGGGCTGGAGTGATATTGGTTGTTATGGTGGTGAAGTGAAGACCCCTAATCTTGACCAATTAGCTGCTGAGGGATTGAGGTTTACGCAGTTTTATAACAATGCCAAATGCACTACTACAAGGGCATCAATATTGACAGGACTTTACCCTAGGCGTGGAAAAGGAGGTTTGCTGAGAGAAAACATGGTGACGTTGGGCGAGGCTATGAAATTAGCTGGTTATCAAACGGCTTTAAGTGGTAAATGGCATTTGGGCTCCAGTGAATCAACTCATCCATATAGACGTGGGTTTGATGAATATTATGGATTATTAGACGGTTGCTGTAATTTTTTTAATCCAAAGCAAAAAGATCCGAAATACAAAGGAGGTAGGATTCGTAAATTTGGAATAAATGATCGAGATATTAATGATTTTTCAGATGATTATTATACTACCGATGCTTTTACAGATCACGCTATTGAATGTGTGGAGAAGTTCACACAAAGCAGCAAGCCGTACTTTTTACATGTCTGTTATACAGCACCCCATTATCCATTACATGCTAAACCGAAAGATATTAAAAAATATATAGGTAAATACAAAATGGGATGGGAAGAAATGCGTAAACAAAGATATAGACGCTTAATTCAGATGGGGCTGATTGATTCTGAATGGCAGCTTTCAGATAAGGACTTTAGGTCGTACGATTGGGAGACTGCAAACAAAGAGCATGAGGATCTAAGAATGGCTGTTTATGCTGCAATGATAGATAGTATGGACCAGAATATTGGGAGACTCATTAAGTCTATTAAAATGAATAAAGGAGGGGACAATACGCTTGTTATATTTCTGTCTGATAATGGGGGATGCGCCGAGGAGCCGGGCGGTCGATCTCCTGAAATTATTCCTGGTCCAAAGGAGTTTTATGCATCGGTTGGACCGTCTTGGGGGTGGGCACAAAATTCGCCATTTCGTCGTTATAAGAGTTGGGCGCATGAAGGTGGTATAGCAACGCCTTGTATTGCTTGGTGGCCCGGAAGAGTGTCCAGTGGTTCGATAACTAAAGAGGTTGGTCATATAATAGATTTTATGCCTACCTTTCTTGAATTAAGTGGTGGTAAGTATCCAAAAGAATTTAATGGGGAAAAAATTATTCCGGTTGAGGGGAAAAGTCTTGTGAGTGTTTTGAACGGTAAACGACGTAAAGGACACGATCAACTGGCATGGGAATGGTCTGGAAATAGGGCGCTTCGAGAGGGGAAATGGAAGCTGGTTTGGGACAAGTTTGATAAAAAGTGGGCATTGTTTGATATGCTGGAAGATCGGACAGAGACGACTGATTTAGCTGAAAGCATGCCAGAATTAGTCACGCGTTTGGCACTGGATTGGCGTACTTGGGCAAAGAGTAATGGATTAAAGCCAAAAAATTAAAACTTAATAATTAATGGGTAAAATTTCTAATATTTGTGTTTTTTGTGGTTCATCTGTAGGGGGTGACCCTATATATACTCAGGCTACACAAAGTCTAGGTAAGTTGATGGCTGCTCGAGGGTTTAATTTGGTTTATGGGGCAGGAAATATCGGTTTGATGGGAGTGCTGGCAGATTCGGTTCTAGCAGCAGGTGGTGAAGCGATCGGAATAATACCTGAAAAGCTTGTAGGGCGCGAATTAGCGCACCAAGGATTAACAGAATTGCATGTAGTTGAGACAATGCATGACCGAAAAGCAAAAATGCACGATTTATGCGACGCCTTTTTGGTATTGCCTGGTGGTATTGGGACGATGGAAGAGTTTTTTGAGGCGGTAACTTGGCGTCAACTAGATTATCATTGCAAGCCCATAGGTATGTTAAATGTGGGCGGGTTTTATAATGGAATTGAACAATTTTTTAAAACTATGTTGTCATCCAAATTTTTGAGACCTAAACACGCCGAATTGTTTTTTGTTGATACAGATTCAGAACGATTACTTGATCGTTTGACTGTTTAATTACTTGATCGGAAAAACTGACTTATTCCATCTGTTGGAATTGTTATTGGGCTTTTTGCATTCAATTCTTTCCATGGTCCGTTAACATTAGAGGAGGATTCTAACAATCCCGTAAACTTGATGGTAACACCGTTCGCATTTTTCTCTACGCTGATCATTGGTTCAGTTGTGTGTTTTGACTTTGGAATGAAAAGAGGCAGACCTTTGGGTTCAACACCCCCAAGGATAGCTGCTTCAGCTGGTGATATCTCACGATTATAAATAGCGATTGAGTTAATGAATAATTCTCCATTTTCGCCATCGTTGTCGTTAAATAACCAGACGCTTTCTCCCATGGACTGCCTTCCATCTAATCCTCCGTTTGCTTGTTTGGAGTGATATTTTCCATTTAGATATTTTGTATAGAAGCCTGAGGAGAGGTCGAATGAGAGAATAATTCTATGCCATTGCTCAGCAGTTACTTGGTTTTCAGGTTCTTCTGGCTCATATCCACCCCCGCCTTGCCCCAGGCCTCCATCACTTTTTCTCCAAAACACATCTCCGTCTCCATTATTGTCGAGGTTTGCTATTGATGCCCATCCATTACCTTTTCCTGAAAAATAAATATCATAGGCCAAGCTGTATTGATTGACTCGTTTGCCCCCGCCGTTGGCTTCTATGTTGTGATTTATTATATATCCGAAATTAGGATTGGATCCAACATGTCCGACTTTCATTACATTTAAGGTTTTACCTCCAACACCTTCGATTTCGAATGACTCTGTGGTTCCCAAATCAGTTGCACCGGATGTCGCACCTTTTGGGCCATCGATATATGATATTGATTGACCTATAATTGCTGAAAAATCTTTTTCTTCGAACGTCCACAAACCTCGGACTGGAGTAGGCATTGGAATTCCTAGAGCTGATGGAGCTCCAAGAGCCCTTGCTTCATCTTGGCTGACTTTTCCATTTCTAATCTGGATAGCTGCGACATAGATCTCGCCGTTTTCCCCATCATTATCATTAAATAGCCAAGAGGTAGTATCCATTGATTGTCGACCATCCAGTCCGGAATTTGTCTGGCTCGAGTGATAAATGCCGTCAACATATTTTTCATACAGTCCCTGAGCTAGATCAACAGCCAAGACAATACGGTGCCACTGGCCTGTATTGATTTTGATTTCAGGATCATCAGGTTCATATCCATTTGATCCTTGTCCAAGACCTCCATCATTGCGTCGCCAAAACACATCTCCATCTCCAAGGGCATCCATGTTTAGTAAAGAGGCCCATCCATTTCCTCCGCCGGTGAATATTACGTCAAAAACGATTGAGTATTGGTTCACTTTTTTGCCACCACCATTTGGGGTAATGCCATGGTCCATTAAATATCCCAAATTGGCATTTGAACCAATATGGTTAACTTTCATTACTGAAGTTTTTTTGCCATTAATATCAGGTATTTCAAAATCTGAAGTAATTCCAAATTCAGTGGCACTAGCTGTGGCTCCTTTCTCTCCATCGAGATATTTTAAATTATTACCAATTGTGGCTTTCAATTCATTACTAAAATTCCAATAACCTGTGATTTTTATTTCATCGCGAGCATCAACACTAAAGCTCCACTCTCTTTGAATTAAGTTACCCTGAGAGTCTTCAAATTTTATTTTCACATCGTATTCTAATTCGCTGAGGCTTTTGTGTTCAGGTTGAAAGTTAACAAATGTATGTTTGCCAGTTTTTGAAATGGTTGGTTTAGAACGACGATTGTTAACATATAGTTTCACGGAATCAGTGTCTATTGTGGTTTCATCGTCTGCTAGTATTATAGAGATTGGGGTCTCTTTGCTATTGCCAGAAGAATTAGGAGCTGGACCAGCGACAGCAACATAAGGTAAACGATTTTTATCTGTACGAGTGAAGGATTTAATCGACTTTTCGTTTTCGATGTCGTTTATCAGGATCTTCTCTTCAGTGTTTATGTCAATTGAGTAAAATTCTAAAGCGGCGTTTCCAGACTTATTCCAGTATACAATGCGAAATGGATAGAGACCTTCTTTTTCAACTGTGAAATCAAATGAACAGTCATTGGCTCCTTCACGGTAACCGATTAAGTTTAATTGGAATTCGCCGACTTCCTGTGCGAATCTGTCTCTAGAATTAGCAGCAGTGAACACCTTGAATTTGTCCTCATCGTTCTGGTCAGGTTTTGCCACATGAGTTGTAATACCAAGCCTATGAGTGCCTGGTTTAAGAGCAAGAAATGTTAGTATTTCAGTGCTAAAATTTGTGTCTTGTTCTTCCTCTCCCGGGATGCCTGGAAAGAAGTCGTCGAAATCAAAGTGCCCAAATATCGATCCATCTTTTTGGAAATCAATAACTTCATATAAATCAAATTCTTTGTCGGGTTCACTTGGTATCGCGACGTTTTTCACCATGTTTCCTTCATTATCTTTAAGCAAACCTTCAAGTTGGTATATTGCTCTTTTAAAGTCATGCTGAATAGTTGTCTCCATTGGAGATTGGATAGTGCGCACGAGGAATCCGGGGCTACTTCCTGAGTCGATGGGTAGAGCTGTTGAGGGCGGTAGTTTTTGGAAGTCTGTTACTGTAAATCTCCATTTCTTAGTGTGATTCATTCCAATATTATCATCAAATTTTACGAGCGCTTCATATTTACCCAATGGTTCAAGTAACAACTCTGGTTGAGCTGATATAGTTACAAGATCATCTGTTCTTTCGACTGCGACATTGAGCGGCTTATCGTTAAGCCACATTTTAATAGAGTTATCATTGATCTTGTCTTGGCCGTCTTTAAGACTGCATTTAATTATTGTGCTTGGAAGGATGTCAGTGGGAATCGGACGCCTGAAAGGTGTGGGCTTTGGAAAAACAGAAACAATATAAGGCTTAACGGGTGGTTTTGAGGGAATGCCCTCTGCGCTTGGATTGCCTAGTTCTTCAATAATCGATCCAGGCAATACTTCGTCTCTGTATTGAAGGCTGCTAATGAAACCTCCGAATGAATCGGAGGTATGTTTAAAAAGATAAAACACATCTTCCATAGCATATTTCCCATCGTCGTCTTGTGCTTTATCAATTACCTCTGTTCCAACAAATTCTCCATTGATGTAATAGTTTATCTCCCCAATCACATGATCAACTGTAAAAGCTACGCGATACCAACCATTAGGCCTTAATTTTCCGGAAAATGAACCACTTCCGACTCCGTTGCTTGTACCAATTAAAAATTGAGCTCCCTCAAAATCATTAAGAGCAACTAATGCTCTTATTTTGTTATAGGATCTAACAGTATAGTAAAGATCTGCGATAATAGTGTATTTGTTTACTAGCCAGTCGGATCCGCCATTTGGCTCACCACTATGATATACGTCTAATCCATTAAAATCAGATTCCGGATTACTGTTAGGAAAGCTCATGACCATTGGATCCTTGCCGTCGATAGCTTTTACTTTGAATTCACTTGCTTTGCCGAACTTTGCTTCGCCTTGATCAAAATTCCATTCGAGGTCTTGTCCGATTTTTGCAGTTAGGCCGTCAGTAAAGTTCCATTGGCCTGTAATTTCTGCTTTCGGGTTATTGGGGGAAATTAAGAATACTAACCAAAAGCAAATGCAGACTGGGTGAAGAATGGATTTGTAAAAGAGTTTTTTCATAAGTGTGTTAATATTTGGGACAGATATGAAAAACTTCAACCCGCTTGCCGAAAAGTGCAAGATTCAAAATGCTACAAGTAAGCATTAATAATTTTTTTAATTGGATGAACTGCCGAGAAAGATAAGTAGACCAATAAAAATTAAGATAAAAATTGCAGAGTAAGCTACGGGAAAAGTTCCTGAAGAGAATTTTGCTGTAAGATCTTTTTCTTGTTTCTTCAAGGTGCTTTTATCCGCGCTTAGTGATTCCTGCCAAATAGGGCGAAGTAGTATTTTCGTAATTGATACAGGAGCAGTTATAATAAACTGCACTAAGGCTGGTAGAAATGTTTTGATAACTAACTTTTCAGCTGCTCGATTGATGCTATTGAAGGCTTTGTCTACACTATAATAAAATATTTTTGCCCCTTTTCGGTAGAACCAGTCGAAATCAATTGAGATTGTTGGAGTTGGTCTTAGCATAGGAAGAAAAAGGAAGAATGTTAGTCCAGAAAATATTAGCATTTGGAGCATCGTGGTAACATGGTCAAAGTGCTTTATATATATATCGTAAAAATTTTTTTGGTCAGCCAAAATCTCGTTGTTTGGTAATATGCTGTACAGGCTGCTTGGGTTAAGCCCTAGGTAGATGGAAAGGAAAGCCATTAGACTCATTCCAAAAATCATAGGTCGGGGGGCCTCCTTGGGGCGAAGTCCGCGGTCGACATTAAAGAATACGAAGAACGGAAATTTTATCCCAGCATGAAGAACTACGCCCGCAGAAGCGACCTCAAGAGCTAGCCACGCCCATATATAGTTTTGGTGATCAGCAGCGGCAGTAATTAGAGTTTTACTGATAAAGCCGCTTGTTAGCGGTACTCCGGAAATGGAGAGGGCTCCGATCGTGCCTAAAACCATAGTAATTGGCATTGTTTTATAGAGTCCTCCCAGCTCTGTGCATTTACTTTTATTGGTGCGATAAAGCACAGCACCTGCTGACATCCAAAGTAGGGATTTGTATATAACACCACAAAATGCATGGGCAACAACGCCAGCAATTGCAAGTTTAGTGCCTATCCCAACTCCACATACCATAAATCCTACTTGGTTAATTATGCTATATGCGAGAATTCGGCGCATGTCATTTTCAAGTAAGGCGTATATGATACCATAGACTGCCATAATACAGCCGATTGGAATTAAAATCTCTTCACCTGGAAACCCGCGTACAAGAGTATAAACAGCAGTTTTAGTTGTATATGCACTAAGTATAATACCTCCAAAAACGGTGGACTCAGGATAAGCGTCTGGCAGCCAGCTTGAAAATGGAACAGCAGCTGCGTTTATTAAAATTCCAATTAGAATGAAGTTTTTAGCTGTAGCATTTTGATGGATATTTTCCTTAGTGAAATCAATAGATCCCGTTTCGTGAATTGCGAGAAGAATGCCTGTCAGTAATACTAGTCCTCCCGCCAGATGAAGTAGAATATACCTTTG
>TARA_B100001175_G_scaffold182950_1_pt1 | contig 11918 bp, 12 predicted proteins | sample TARA_B100001175 | Tara Oceans TARA_B100001175
TATATTCAAGACAATATTCTGTTGTAGATGGAGTTTTGACGGAATTTCTAACGTCTGGTAGCGATCGAATGGAAAATTGGTTCAAATCAAATATGGAAAAAGACGAAAACGGGAATTATCCAATAAGTTTTAAAGTCATTATCAATGAAAACTCATATTATCAAATGTGGGGACTTGATAGTTTAGGTAATGGTAATGCCGAGTTATATAAAAGAGTTGAATAAAAATTATTTTTAAATAATTGTAATTTAACATTTTATAATTCCCCCTATTTAGGTTTCAATATAAATAGCTCTTTTTAGCTCATTTTTAAAAAAGATGAAAAAACTCCTTTTAAGTAAAAAAACACTTTTTCCCGAGACGTCCTATTTGGTCCTACGCTTTTCATTGGGGATTATGATGTGCTATTACCACGGTTGGTCAAAACTACTTGCAGATAGCTCTCGTTGGGAAAGACTAGGAAATAATTTGACCCAATGGATTGGATTTGATATGCTTTCAGTTCCTTTAGGATTTATGGCGGCCTTTTCAGAATCCATAGGTGCACTCTTGATTGCCTTTGGACTGTTGACACGTCCGGCAGCCTTTTTATTGGTCTTTACCATGTTAGTGGCCAGCTCAAAAAAACTTTCAGAAGTAGGAATTGACGGCAGTGAACTGCCTATTCTTTTTCTTATTTTGAGTTTGGTAATTCTGTTTAGAGGATCCGGGAAATATAGTTTGGATCGCATCTTTTTTAAAAGATAAATTGTTTGTTAGCGAATTCAATATGTGAATTTCACAGAATTTGGTTTTTTTGCCGTCTTCTATCTCTAGTATTAAAAGAACTTAATGAACAATGCTCAAAGAATAAACAGTGTTTTTAATTTCTGCTATTTTAGATAAAATTTATAATGCTTTAGTTTTATTAAGCCTGTGTTTTAAATATGAAAAATATTATTTACATTCTTTTAGGGTCTTATTTTGTAACATTAAGTTGTATTAATAATCCTGAAAAAAATAAAACAACAACAGACAAAAAACCTAATATACTTTTAATTGCAGTAGATGATCTAAACGATTGGATTGGAGTATTAAAAGGACACCCTCAAGCTTTAACACCAAATATAGATAGATTAGCAAACGAAGGAATGCTTTTTGCCAATGCACATTGTCAGGCTCCGGTATGTAATCCAAGCAGGGCAAGTCTGATGACATCCCTTTACCCAAGTACAACAGGTATATATTTTTTGAATCCAGATATTGAGCATTCTCCCATTGCAAAAAAAAGTATTTTGATGCCAAAAAGGTTTCTCAATGAGGGATATTATGTGACTGGCGCAGGTAAACTATTTCATAACGCTCGGGGAATAAATAAAAAATACGTGCCCAATTATGGAGGGAATTTTGGAGGCTTTGGGCCTTTTCCTGAAGAAAAACTAACTAATTTTCCAGGACATCCATTATGGGACTGGGGAATTTTTCCAAACGATGATTCATTAATGCCGGATTATAAGCTGGCGACTTGGGCAGAAAGTATTTTAAAAAACGAAATAGCCACACCATTTTGGATGGGGGTTGGTTTTTATCGCCCACATGTACCACAATATGTGCCAAAAAAATGGTTTGATCTATATCCAATCGACTCTATTCAGCTACCGGAAGTTCTTAAAAATGACTTGAATGACATTTCTAATTATGGCATCAATATTACGAGAGAAGGGCATGTTTCACCCAAACACGAATGGGTAATTGAAAATGAACAATGGAAACCTTTAGTTCAGTCATATCTTGCATGTATAAGCTTTGTTGATGCTCAAATAGGACGCGTATTTGATGCACTCAAAAATAGCGCCTATGCGAACAATACATTCATAATACTTTTTAGTGATCATGGATTTCACTTGGGTGAAAAAGAACGATATGCAAAAAGAAGCCTTTGGAATGATGGAACTAGAGTTCCTCTCATTTTCTGGGGACCAAATATTTCAAAAGGAACAAGTAAAAAACCTGTACAACTCCTTGATATATATCCAACATTGCTTGACTTAGCTCAAATCAATGCGGATGAGCTGCATGAGGGGCATTCTTTATACAATATTCTAAAGGGAGGAGTAGAAAAATGGGCTCGTTATGCCAGAACAAGTTTTGGCCCCGGTAATCATTCAATCATTTCTGAAAATTATAGGTATGTTCACTATAATGACCAGACTGAGGAATTTTATGACTATACCATAGATCCTCATGAATGGATCAACAAAAGTAATGACCCTAAATATCGTGATCTGATCAAGCAACATCGCGCATTACTTCCAAAAAATGAACATCCTGTTTTGGGAAAGAATTCTACAGGTCATGTTGCTTATCAAATATCTGAATCATCAAAAAACTAATAAAATAAACCTGGTGGCGAAAAATTTGAGGATGAAGTTTAAGGACAATAATTCAAAAGAACGAAGTAAATCTTTTTTAGCTTTTATTTGCTTTATCGCATCACTTGGTGGACTACTTTTTGGATTTGACACAGCAGTAATTTCAGGAACTTTTAATCTTGTTGAACAGTATTTTTCTCTAAATGAGATAGAAGTTGGCTGGTTTGCTAGTTCAGCATTGATAGGTGCAATTATTGGAGCTTTTCTCTCAGGAGTATTAAGCGATAAATACGGGAGAAAACCCATTCTGATGATTGCTTCATTGCTGTTTTTTGTTTCTGCATTCGCTTCTACATTTCCTCCTTCATTCGCATTTCTAATATTTGCTCGATTAGTTGGTGGGATTGGAGTTGGAATGGCATCTGTTTTGGCTCCCTTGTATATTTCCGAATTTTCCCCTCCAAAAATAAGGGGCAAATTAGTGGCGCTCTATCAACTATCTATTGTTATCGGAATTTTAATGGCATACTTTTCTAACTGGATACTACTAGAGTTTTCTCAGGAAAGCCTTTCATCATTTAGTGGTTCAGAATTATTTCATAAAATATTAGTATTAGAGGTTTGGCGGGCAATGTTTGGTTTTGAAATGATCCCCTCAGGATTGTTTATACTTCTTTTGTTTTTGATTCCTGAAAGTCCTCGCTGGTTGATTAAAAACAATCAATCCGAAAAAGGATACAAAATTTTAGTGAGGATTAGTGGAACTATAGCCGCAAATAAAGAATTTAAAGAAATCAAGGATTCAATTAATAACTACAAAGGAAAATTAGGAGATCTTTTAAAGCCAGGGTTTAGACTTGCACTTCTCGTTGGTGTGGGTTTGTCAGTATTTGGTCAATTTACAGGAGTTAATATTATAATTTATTATGGTCCTACTATATTAGAGAATGCTGGATTTAAACTCGACGGAGCACTACAGTTTCAAATTGCTATAGGCTTAATTAATCTGATATTTACCATTTTTGCATTATGGAAAATTGATAGTTGGGGCAGACGACCATTGTTGGTCTATGGAATGTCCTCTGTTTTTATTTCTTTAATGATTATTGCTTTTCAATTTACATTTGATTCTACTAATGGAATCTGGATTGTAATTATGCTTTGTATTTACATGGCATCTTTGGCCCTGTCTATTAATGCGGTAATATGGGTATTGATTGGTGAAATATTCCCTAATAGGATTAGGGGAACAGCAATGTCAATAGCGACATTCGCAAACTGGGGTGCTAATTTCCTTACTGCTTTTATTTTTCCATGGTTTGTGGATAAAATAGGAGTTGGCGGTGGTTTTTTTACTTTTGCTGGAATGTGTCTAATTGCAACAATATTCTTTTACAGGTATGTTCCTGAAACAAAAGGAAAAAGTCTTGAAGAAATAGAAAATTATTGGAGCAGCTCCAGTACAAAAAAAAATTCATCTAAATGAAAAAAACCTCCCGTAAAGATTCTAATAGAAGAAAATAAAATAAGGGACAATAACTGCTAAAAATCCTGCAATAGTCCAGAAAATCAATTTTTTAAAATCCATAATAAATCATTGGGAAAAACATAAATAAGGAGCCCACAACAATTCCAATAATAAGTCCTTTTCTAGATTTTTCTGAGAAATTAGGTAAAATCCTTTTTAAGAGTAAATCTTGTATTGTTTGAGCGCCTGCCATAACTCCAAAGCAACCAAATAGGAATGAAGAGTCTATATTTATATTGAAAAAATTTTCAAGCACTAAAAAAAATAATGTTCCAGAAACTAAGACACCAAAACCGAATAAACCTCCATATTTTTTAAACCAATTTTCCATTTAACTAAATGTAAACACACCACTAAAATTAATTAGTGCTAAATAAGTTACAAAAAGAAAAATTAGCTTTTTCATTAGGTATAAAAAGCAAGTTAAGAAACTTTCATTCTATTCCTTCCTTGTATATAAAGTAATATGTGAGGTAAAAAGTGTTGGGGTGTTTTTCTGGGTTAATTATTTAGTTTGTTTTTATAAAAATAAATGATTGATTTGTAATGGATTTTTTAAATTGTAAATAAATAAATAATTTATTTCGATGTTTATTATTGATAACTACCCGCTTGCAGTGTTTTTTTGCATTATCACTATGTTATGTTGGGGTTCATGGGCCAACACTCAGAAAATGGCTAGTCAAAAATGGCCATTTCAGCTTTTCTACTGGGACTACTCATTAGGAATTTTACTTATAACATTAATCTTTGCACTTACTCTTGGATCAATAGGTGATGAAGGAAGAAACTTTATAGTTGATCTAAAGCAGGCCAAAATGGATAATTTGAATTCTGCTTTTTTAGGAGGTGTCATTTTTAATTTCGCTAACTTATTATTGGTAATCGCAATAGAAATTGCTGGAATGGCAATTGCTTTTCCGATTGGTATTGGGATTGCATTGATTTTAGGGGTCTTTACAAATTATCTTGTGCAACCCGAAGGTGATCCAATTGTTCTTTTTTGTGGAGTAATGTTAGTTACTTTTGCAATAATTATTGATGGGATTGCCTACAAGAAAATATTACAAAATACTAAAGAGAAACCAATTAAAGGAATTTTATTTTCTGCCGCTGCTGGAGTTGCAATGGGATTTTTTTACAAATATGTTACGGCGTCAATGACTTCTGACTTTGTTTCACCAGAATCAGGGAAATTAACTCCTTATTCAGCTTTAGTTATTTTTTCTTTTGGAATATTAATATCAAGTTTTCTTTTTAATACGATAAACATGTATCGTCCTTTTTCCGGTGAAAAAGTTTCCTTTAAAGATTATTTCATTATGGGCACTTCAAAACTCCATTTTATTGGCATTCTGGGAGGAGTGATATGGGGGATTGGAATGTCCTTCAATATAATTGCTTCAGAGCAAGCTGGTCCAGCTATTGCATATGGTTTAGGTCAAGGAGCTACTTTGGTTGCTGCAATTTGGGGAGTTTTTATTTGGAAGGAACTTAAGGAGCTTCCAAAAAAAAATAATTGGTTAATTCCAATGATGTTTTTTTTATTTATTGCAGGTATAGGAACTATTATAGCCGCAAAATTAATCTGATTAAATTATGAGGTTATTCACTATTGGAAGTAGTAATACTGATTTAGTTATTTATCTAGATCATATTCCCAAAATTGGAGAAACAGTTATTGGTGGAGAGTCTCAAGTAATATTTGGTGGAAAAGGAGCTAATCAAGCTGTTGCTGCAAAAAAAGCCGGATCTGATGTGAAATTTATCACCCAGCTGGGAGATGACAGTTTTGGAAATGAACTTATCAAATATTTTAAGTCATTAGATCTCCCCGAAAAATATTTATTGATAGACAAGAATCAACCTTCTGGAATAGCCCAAATTTTTGTTTCTAAAAAAGGTGAAAATTCTATAGCAGTGGCTTCGGGTTCAAACGGAACACTTTTTTATGAAAGAATTGAATCTTTTCTTGAAGAAATTATAAATGATGATCTATTGTTAATGCAGTTTGAAATCCCCCTCGAAACGGTTATTTCTGTAATTAATTATTGCCACAATAAGAAAGTTAAAACAATAATTAACCCAGCACCTGCAGCATTTTTACCTGACAGCGTTATTAAAAAAATATGGATGATTACACCTAATGAATCTGAGGCTGAACTTCTAACAGGAATCTCAGTAATTGATAAAAAAAGCACATTAGAGGCAGCAGAAAAACTAATTAATAAGGGAATAGAGCACTGTATAATTACACTCGGTAAAAAAGGAAGTATTTGGCTGAGCCCTCAAGGGGGATATGAATTTAAAGTACCTGCTGTCAATGCAGTTGATAGTACAGCAGCGGGAGATGTATTCAATGGATATTTAGCAAATGCAATTTCTGGAAATCTTCCAATTGAGAAGGCAATTGCTCAGGCCCATGCAGCGGCCTCTTTGTCAGTAACTATAAAGGGGGCGCAAACCTCAATTCCTTCAAAAGAGGAAGCAATTGGTTTTTTAAAATTAAACCCTATAACTTCAAAAAAAATATACTAAGAACTATTTTCCCTAATTTGAAATAGCTTCTCGGGCCTTAAGAATACGATCCTGTTTGAAAAAACACACACAACCCACGCAAGGGATGTGACTGAAAACGGCTACGGCAACATCTAAAATGCAACCTGGTTTGGGGAGATAGCTTTAATCATTAATACAAATTGCTAAGTGGACAGCTTTCTTTCAGGTTGACTTTGGTCCTCCTTCGGGAGGGTTCTTATTTCTTGGAATTAATATAAATTAAGCAAATAGTAACTATGATGCTACAAATTATAAATACCCAATTTGTCCAACCAATTTTTTTCGTTTGAATTAGACCTATTACAGCCCCTATTGCCATGATGAATCCACCCAATAGAAAAATCAAAAGTCCAATGTCGCTTTTTACATCAAAAAAAATACCCCCAAAACCCATTATAATAAGTCCAATACTAATTGGATATTGGGGATCGAATTTTAATAGTTTTTTCATGTCTCTAAAACTTAACTGCATTGCAATAAGCAGAACTAATTTGGACAATATAGTTCACCTTCCATATATGAATTATAATCAGATTCTGAAACCTCTCCTGTTTTGGCTGGTGGACTAAACTCATCAATATTGCCAATATTAATACTTCCCCAGTAAAAAAAATATCTTTCAGCAACTTTAATTTTTCTTGAAATTTCAAAACAATCTTTCTCTTTATTACAATAAGGGAAAATAATAAAGCAGCCCAGCAATAAAATCAATTTTCTCATGACTCTAAAATAGAGAAAATAGCACAATTCGTATTTGCATTATTCGCAATCTAAAAGTCTCTTATTAGAGCTAAAATCACTAAAAAGTGTCGATTAAATGCACTTTTGAGGCTTTCTGAATGCGGCATAAATTATAATTAACTATTTATCAGTAGCTTACAAGTCTACTTTACATAATAATTATTTATCTGAAACAGGCCTACTGTTGCAGGATTTACATCAAATCGAAGAAATCATTCAAGAATTACCCATTGCTTTAATTTAACATCCGTTTCAGAAGAAAGTTCCAAGGTTAGAGAACGGGACATATATTTACCTGCAGCAGCACTAGTTTCACCTACAGCAAGGCAAAGGGTAAGATCTTCTTTTGGCGCAAATTCTCCGCTATCTTCGTTATAGATAAATTTCTGATCGGATGAACTCGTATCACTTTCTACAAGTCTTAAACTCATGCCTTTTGAAGCTCCTCCAGGCATTTCTATACAGTAACCGGTAAACTCAACCGAACAAATCTGAAGGGTTTCTTTGTTATAAAAAAACTGAACATCACCACCGCTTGCCTTACAAGAATGTGCATGCAATTCTTCATTGAAACCTCTACCTCGCGTATCAATACAATATCCTAGTTGGTCTTGTTCATCTAGATTGTCTGCAAGATAAATCACTGGTGAAGGAGTTTGGAGAATGGGGGGATTTGCACTTGTCACATCTACCGTTGTATCCTCAATTTCATTTTCCAAAAATGGAGCTGCTCCTTCTTTTTTACAGCAACTTAGGGAAAAAACAATCAAACACAATAAGCTTCTGTATTTCAAATTATAATTCTTCATTTTTTGATTTGTCCTCCTATTTGTCCTCTTGCTTTTTCATGTCTATAAAATAGAGAAAATAACACAATTCGTATTTGCATTATTCGCAATCTAAAAGTCTCTGATTAGAGCCAAAATCACTAAAAAGTATCGATTAAATGCACTTTTGAGACCTTCTGAATGCAGCATAAATTATAATTCGCTATTTATCAGTAGCTTACAAGTCTACTTGACATAATGTTGTTTTTATATGAAACAGGCCCACTGTTGCAGGATTTATATCAAATCGAGAAAATCATTGAAAATTTAATAAAGTAGAGAGTCAGCAAATTATTTATCAGTTGCGGTTTCTCTTCTGTAAACCCAAAATGCTCCTATTTTACCATCCTCAATATATACATCTGCTACGTCATAAAAAGTTTTACTTTCACCATCTACCGATAAATCAATTTTATGACCTGAAATCACCCACGAACCTGGCTGAGAGTCTACTTTCATTGTGTATGAGAAAATTGAATTCCATTTTGGATTTTCTTGTTCAAACCAAGAACTCAACATCGCTTTATGAGCATTTTTATCAGGAACAACGCTTCCATCAGGACCATATATTTTAAAAACTCCAAATTGTTTTGTTGAATCTGCATTCATTTGATTTATGGCTTCTATATCCCTTTTGTTGTGAGCTTCAATATAATTATCCCACAAGTCGAGATTCTCTGGACTTGCATCGTTTACATCATAAATTTTCCCATCTTTTTTTAAATATCCAGGGGCTCTTTTAGCTTGGTTTTCAGAACTAACTTTTTCAGTACATGAATTAAGTAATATTATAGATAATAGCAGTAATGTTATTTTTTTCATCATAAAATATTTTTTAGATAATTGTTTGATTAATTGAGCTTTTTTTTAATAATTTATATAAAATAACTTAAATTATTAATTCTGTCATTATCTAATTCAATGAAAAAAGCTTTTTTACCCATAACTTTAATCACCATATTATCAGTATTGATCTATTCTTGTTCTTCAGATGATGGTGACTCAGCTCCTCCAAGTGTGATTCAAACTACCACCCCTGAACCTGAAGAGACAACTACGCAATATACTTTAACAGTTTCGGCTGGAGAGGGCGGATCTGTCTCTTCTGAGGGAGGAACTTATGATGACGGTACTCAAGTTAAGATTACTGCAACACCTAATTCAGGTTATATTTTCTCTGGTTGGACTGATGGATCGAATGATTTACAAATTACAATTACACTAAATTCAAATGCTTCTCTGTCGGCCAACTTCACTAAATTAAATATCAACACTAATTATGAATCACCGATTTCACCTTTTTTGGGGAACCAATTGCAACATGTTAGTGATGATTTAATTTCCAATAAGGTTATGTCACCTCTAATGGTGTCAATGGGAGATAAATTTTTCTTTGATACAGATGATTTCATTGGGTCCAATGACTGGGTAGCACCGATGGGATATTTGGTAAATGATTTTAATAATGACGGATACTTAGATGCCTTTTTTTATTTTATGTCATCTGAAAAAGAGGAGTTTCTTCCATTCAAATTGTATTTATTCAACCCAAATACCTTTAAGTTTGAAGATTCCTCTGATAAAATTCAAAATAATATAGGTCAGTCTTTTACAAGAAAAGGAGTCGTTGCTGATTTAAATAATGATAGTTTTTTAGATTTTATTCTAGTTTCTCATCCTGAGTTCAATTACTCAGATCTTTCACACCTTGATGTTCTCATAAGTAATGGTTTTAATAGTTGGATTCAGCAAAGGTTGTCATCTGTAAAAAGGTCAACAAGTGAAGGCTATTATCATGGTTTAGGTGTTGAAGATATAGATAATGATGGAGATATTGATTTTGTAATTTCAAATTGGCAAAATAATGAAGGGATTAAAACTTATTTAAACGATGGGAGTGGAGAATTTCAAGTTATGAATTCTATACTAGTTAATAGCACTTCAAATATTTCAATGGAAAAGAATTCTTTCACAAATGAACTTCTTTACATTAACAATGATAATTGCGCAGATTTAATATACTGGGGGAACAATACTTATGTGAAACTTGGTAATTGTGACGGAACATTTGGACCAAATACTTTAACTGGTCTTGGACAATACGAATTCTCTTGGGATTATAAAAATGTTGATTTAAATGATGATGGGATAAATGAGCTCATAATTTTCAACAATGATCAACAAAATAAGAGTGCTAAATTAAATGTATTTCTAATTCAAAATTCAAACGAAACACTGGAATTTCAAACCTCTAATAGCATAACATTTCCATCACATATGGTTGCATATTTTGATATTAAAAAACTAAATGAAGAAAAGTTTTTGTTCGCAACTTCTCAGTTTATTAATATGGAAAGCTATGGATATTTAGACCAACATCCGTTGTATATATCTGATAATTTATACAATATTGAAATAGCTCATTATCCTTTTACAAAACCAATTGAAAATATTTTGTTTAATAATGATGAAGGAAAACTTAATTGGGAGACTACTTTACTTCCTGATGAAGCAAATCTGTCCTCTACTCCTTTATCTCAATGGACATTAGACAATCTTAGAGGAAATATTCAAGAATGGTATATATATATATCAGACAGAAATTTCATTTATCCTAATGAAAATGGGGTTGAAAAACTAGTAATAAGTGACCTTGAAATAGAAAGAGAAAATCTGGGGAATAATAAAATTAGATATAAAGCTCAACTTGAACTTGATGTCAGTCAACTTCAAAAAAAATTTATACGAATCAGCTATAAATTAGATAATGACATAATTAATAATTTAAGTTATTCTATATCAATTAGTAAATAAAAAGCTTTTAATTCACAGAATCTCTTTATCTACATGCTCACATGCTTATTGGAACTAACACTGATATGACTTATAAAGAAGTTAAATATGGTCTTGGTAATGTATCTGTTGGAGATTATCAGCCTATCTATGATAGTGAAGATGTTTGTAAGTATGTATCAAAGCATATAGGAAAGAATGTGGACTATGACATTGTATTCAAAGAGATAAGCTAAAAACTTCTTTGTCTAGGGTTAAAAAAATGACACAGAATAAAACCCACCCCACCGTCAGGTAATCAGATAAGCAGGAAAGTTTTAGGGTTTAAAATATTGTAGCCGTACAAATACCGTACATAAATAAAATAAAAAATCCCTAAAAAATTGATTTAAAATGTAATAGGGATTATATAAGTGGAGAAGATGGGACTCGAACCCACGACCTCTTGACTGCCAGTCAAGCGCTCTAGCCAGCTGAGCTACATCCCCAAAATTTCAATTACTGATTTTAAATGTTTTATAAAAATCAACAAGTTTTTATCTGCAATTACATCATATGCAAATCTATTAAAATCAGCTAATTTATCAGAATTTTGTCATTCTAAATAAAATATATACTAGGATATGTAAATTTCTGTGAGGTTTTAAAATTCAAGGTTTAAATATGAAAGCCCTCTTCTCATCAAACCCTTTTAATTATACTATCTTTAAATTGATGTACTTATCAAGAATCAAATGGTTTTGCCTCCTCTTCCCCTTTTTTTTGTCTGGTTTAGCACAAGGTGACGCCAATCTTCTCCTCCAATACAATAAAGGGCCTGATCTAGATGCATTCTATCGCAAATGGAATTTTGACCTCCACTCCCATATGGTTTATGGAAATATGCGAGGAAACTATACCAATCGTAAAATTAGCTTTTCCAGCGGGACTTACATTCAGTACAAATTTTCGAAAACCTTTGCACTCAATTCGGGATTAGATTATTTTAAACTAAGCTATCAATACTCACTTTGGAAAAATCAATCCTATGATCAATTGACCTATCTCAGCTTCCCATTAAGCCTGCGGGTTTTTCCCTCCAGAAAGCTCCATTTTGAGACTGGCTTGTTCTACAACCTT
>TARA_B100001175_G_scaffold110970_1_pt1 | contig 11908 bp, 14 predicted proteins | sample TARA_B100001175 | Tara Oceans TARA_B100001175
GCAATAGTTTGCAAGAAAATTTTAAAAAATCTTTGAACTTCTTTTTTGTAAAGTGTCCAGAGTCCATACCAGTTTATTGAACCTGGGTCACGTGGCTGTATCCATTGGTAGTGTGATTTATCTGACATTTATACATTTTCACTAATAATAAGAATAAATAAAGCTTATTTTTTAAAAAAACATTTTTTTTTAGTTTTTTAGTAACTATATCTTGTATGAGAAAAAAAATGTGTATACCATATATATTTATAATTTAACTAATTTGGGAGCAAAAAATGGCGTGGACTGATGATAGGGTCGAAATTCTAACAAAATTGTGGGGAGAAGGCCTTAGTGCAAGTCAGATTGCTAGAGAATTAGGTGATGTAACACGAAATGCCGTTATTGGAAAAGTTCATAGACTTGGTTTAGCAGGTAGAGCAAGTCCAACTAGACCTAAAAGTAGAGTAAGACATAGAGAGCCCTCTAACTTTTCTTCAAACTTTGACTCAAAGGATAGATTTTCAGAAAATCTTAACCCTCTTTCCGCTCCTGAACCTGCTGTAAGCGCCGATGGTGAACCAATAAATATTCTTATGCTTACGGAAAAAATATGCAAATGGCCTATAGGTGAGCCAACAGATGAAGATTTTAGATTTTGTGGGCGAGGAAGAAGTGCAAATTCTGTTTATTGTGAAGAACATACTAAACTAGCTTATCAGCCACTAGACTCTCGCAGAAAAAAGAAGGCTAAATTCTCTGTTAAAAGAGTTGCTAAAACAAATATAGGTAACTACTAGAGGTTTTTTTCTATTGAATATCCTGCTGATCTGACAGTTCGTATTGGGTCTTCTTTACCCTCAATATTAAGCGCCTTTCTTAATCTACCGATATGTACATCGACTGTCCGTATTTCTACATTTATATTATCAATACCCCATACATTGTCTAATAGCTTTTCTCTACTAAAAACCATACCAGGGTGTTCAATTAGGCAATTTAATAATTTAAATTCTGTTGGACCAAGGCTTATAGAATATTCATCCCTTGTTACTTTATACTCATCTCTATTAACTGAAATATCTCCTACTTTTATTACATTATCTCCTTTAGATAACTTTGATCTTCGAAGAACAGCTTCAATTCTTGCTGTCAATTCAGGAAAGGAGAATGGTTTAGTAATATAGTCATCAGCGCCCATCTCTAAGCCTTTAACTTTATCTGCCTCTTCACCTAGGGCTGTAATCATAATAATTGAAATATTATTATTATTCTCATTGGAGCGAACCTTACGACAAACCTCAATACCGGGTATATTTGGAAGCATCCAATCTAATAAGATCATATTAGGTTTAAAATTATTAACCTCATTTATAACTTTATTTCCATCTTTTATAATTTTAGTTCTAAATCCATGTTTCGAGAGATTGTAATCTAAAAGCATGGATAGGTTTTCTTCATCTTCTACAATTAAAATCTTAATTTGAGATTTATATTCTTTCATCATAAATATATTATTTGTTCTTAATTAAAATTTAAAAAACAGTTTTTTCTTCAGACTCAATTTTTCTATCATCCGTTAAAACTTCGCCAGTAACAATAAAATGATTGACTTCAGCAATATTTGTAGCTTGATCGCCTATTCTTTCTAAGTATCTGGCAATAAAAAATAAAGGTACCAATGCTTCAATTGCCTCAGGTTTTGTTCTAATATCATCTAGAATTGCAGTTAAAATACTTGCATATGAAGAATCAATTTTAATATCAGATCTCCAAACATTAAGGGCATTGTCAGCCTTGCCTTGAGCATAATCTTCTAGAACTAAATCAAGGTTCCTCTGGACATCTTTAGTTAGAGCAACTAAAGCCTCAATAGTTTTAGGGGATTTAGCATTTAATAAATCACCTTTAACAATTCTTTTACAGACGCCTTTGCACATGTCCCCAATTCTCTCTAAAAATAGAGAGACCTTAACAGAAGAAAAAACATTTCTGAGGTCATTAGCCATTGGCTGTCTTTTTGCTAATATATTAAAAGTTTTTTCTTCAAGCTCTAATTCCAATTCATTTATTTGTTTATCAGCATCTATTGTTTCTTGAGCAAGATTATGATCATTTGTCTTTAGAGCTCTCTCAACATTTGCTAATGCAAGTTGAGCTAGACTACCAAGATTTATTAATCCATCAGTAAGCTCTCTCAACTCGTCATCAAATGATGTTACAATATGTTCTTCGGTCATATTAATTCCTATCCATACCTTCCAGTTACATAAGCCTCGGTCTGTTCATGGTCGGGGCTCCTAAAAATTTTTTCAGTATCGCCAACTTCAATTAACTTACCAAGGTGAAAAAAAGCCGTTCTTTGAGAGACCCTTGCAGCTTGCTGCATAGAGTGTGTAACAATTGTTATCGTGTATTTACTTTTTAACTCATCAATTAGCTCTTCGATCTTTGCCGTAGCAATAGGATCTAGAGCAGAACAGGGTTCGTCCATAAGAATAACCGAGGGATCAATTGCTATTGCCCTAGCAATACACAGTCTTTGTTGCTGACCACCTGATAAACTTGTACCAGGCTCTTTGAGTCTATCCTTAACCTCATTCCATAAACCCGCTCTTTCAAGGCTTTTTTCTACCTTAAGATCAAGGTCACTCTGATGCAATATTCTTCCATGTAGTCTTGGGCCATAAGCTACATTATCATAGACAGACTTGGGAAAAGGATTTGGTTTTTGAAAAACCATGCCAATACGAGATCTTAGCTCTACCACATCGACCTCTGGATCATAAATATCTTGATTATCAATTACTACAGATCCCTCAACCCTACAAATTTCAATGACATCATTCATTCTGTTTATACACCTAAGAAAGGTAGATTTTCCGCAGCCAGAAGGCCCTATAAGTGAAGTCACTTCCTTTTCTTTTATATCAAGATTAATATTGAAAAGAGCTTGCTGATCAGCGTAATAAACATTTACGTCTGAGCATCGAATTAGCGATTTATTTACAGCTGCTTCTGTCATATTGCCTTTTCCAAAACTTATTTATCATATTTACCATTTAACTTCGTATCTTTTTCTTAAAATAACAGCAACTAAATTAATTAATATCAATAATCCAATTAAAATTAATGTTGCGGCACTTGTTTTTGCAACAAAAGCTCTCTCAGGGCTATCAGCCCATATATATATTTGAACTGGAAGTGCGGTAGCAGGGTCACTGATACTTCCTGGAATATCAACGATAAAAGCAACCATACCAATTAAAAGTAATGGAGCAGACTCTCCAAAAGCCCTTGCTAAACCAATAATTGTTCCAGTAAATATTCCTGGTAAGGCTGCAGGTAATAGATGCTGAAATACAACTTGCATTTCCGACGCACCTATTGCTAATGCCGCTTCTCGAATTGATGGGGGAACTGATTGAAGCGCAGATCGTGTTGAAATTATTATAGTCGGTAGCGTCATTAATGATAATACTAGCCCGCCAACTAGAGGAATTGATCTAGGCATTCCAAAAAAATTAATAAAAACTGCTAATCCCAAAAGCCCAAATATTATTGATGGTACAGCCGCTAAATTATTAATATTAACTTCGATAAAATCAGTTAATCTATTTTTTATAGCAAAATTTTCTAAATATATTGCTGTAAAAACACCAATAGGAAAACTAAGAAGAAGAGTAACAAAAATAGTTATTAATGACCCTATAGTAGCACCGAAAAAACCAGCTACTTCTGGTTCACGACTATCGCCATTTAAAAATAAGTTGCTAGAAATTTTATTTTTCACTCTCCCAAGAGAGTCTAATTTTATAAGCCAAGAAATCTCATTATCCGAGAGCCTTCGTTCACTCTCTGGAAGATTAGCATCAATATAACCTTTATAAAAAAGATCAGAATCATCTGTAAATAAAACATTAAAGTAAAACTTCTTATTTATATAAGAAGGATTTTTAATAATAAAATCCCGCAAATTATAACTTGAACTTGATGAAATTAATTTTGATAGTTTTCTTTTTTCGGAACGATCTTGAATTTCTGGAAAAAGTGAAAAAAGTGAATTCCTAATAAGACCTCTATAATTAATATCTTCAATATTATCGCTGAAAGATTGATTACTCATATCAATCTCTAGGTTTAAAGTATAATTATTAAAAGCTGGAATTGATTTATAAACCATTGAACCAATAATAATAGCAAGCATTGAGGCAGCGGCAATAAGAGAAATTAATCCATAGGCTTTAAAGCGCCTTTCATCTCTATGTCTTTTTTTTAAATTATCGTTACTCATAGCGCTCCCTATATCTTCGAACAATAATCATAGCAAATACATTTAATCCTAATGTTATGACAAATAACATTAAGCCTAAAGCAAATGCTGCCAAAGTTTTTGCGCTATCAAATTCTTGATCACCAACGAGTAAAGTAACTATTTGAACAGTAACAGTAGTAACTGCTGACAAAGGGTTTGCGGTAAGATTAGCCGCTAAACCAGCGGCCATAACAACAATCATTGTTTCCCCTATAGCCCTTGAAATAGCTAACAAAAGAGCGCTTACAATACCAGGTAATGCCGCAGGGAATATTACTTTTTTAACAGTCTCAGCTTTAGTTGCACCTAGCGCCAGTGATCCATCTCTTAATGAAACAGGAACAGCAGACATAACATCATCAGATAAGGAAGATACGTAAGGTATTATCATAATCCCCATTACAGCGCCAGCAGCCAAGGCTGACTCAGTAGCTACAGTTAAACCAAAGTATTCTCCGCAAGACCTTACAAAAGGCCCGACAGTAAGCGCTGCAAAAAATCCATAAACAACAGTTGGTATTCCAGCTAAAATTTCTAAAATAGGCTTAAGCCAATCTCTGGTTTTAGGCTTAGCATACTGGGATAAAAATATTGCAGAATAAAGTCCAAGTGGTGCAGCTATCGACATTGCAACTGCTGTTATAAGAAGTGTTCCTGTAAATAGAGGAATAGCGCCAAAGCTTCCCGAGGATCCAACTTGGTCTTCTCTAATTGCTGTTTGAGGAGACCAATGCGTTCCAAAAATGAATTCAAAAAAATTAACCTGAGAGAAAAATCTTATGGTTTCAAAAATTAATGAAAATATAATTCCTATTGTTGTAAGAACAGCCATTGTTGAAAATAGAAAAAAGATAAATTTAAAAATAGCTTCAACTTTTCTTCTTGCATCAAACCTAATTGAGAGATTTCTATATGTTATTAGTGAGAAGATAAGGGATAGAGATATAAGAGAGCTAAAAATAATAAGCCTTCCCAAGTAATATTTCTCATTTAATGAGTAAGCCATATCTTTACTCAGAAATTCGCTTTCAACTAAACTTGTTAAATTAGAGATATTGTTTATGAGAAAGCTTTTTACATAAATAATTTCATCTAATCCTAAACTTATTATTGATTCTGAAAGATATGGTGTTACCAAGAAATTAAGAATATTTGATTTAAATATGAGAAGAGAAATCAAAAGGAAAAGGGAAGGCAATATCGTCCATAAAGAGACATAAAGGCCATGATATATAGGCATTGACCTAAGAGGCTCATCATTTACTAAATACAATCTTGCTCTTCCCTTAGCTAAACTAAAGGATAACAATCCAGAAACAAAGATTAATGACAGACTTATTAAAAGATCAGTATTAATTATCACCCCCCTTAATTATTAATTTATCTACTCAATCAAGCTCTAATTCGATTAGATTATCACCAGCAAGCTTGTATTTCATATATTCTTCATCTGATAATGGAATTAAACCTTTTTCAATTAAATACCCATAAGGACCCATTGCACTGTCACTTGTAAATTCTCTAACAAACTCGGTTATTGAAGGTTTCATTCTTATATGATTCTTTTTTACATAAAAGAATAAAGATCTTGATATCGGATAATCACCAACAAGAATATTATCGAAAGTTGGTTTGGCACCATTAACAATAGATCCTTGTATTTTATCAGTATTTTGATCAAGAAAACTAAAACCGAAAATACCTATAGCATTTGGATTTTGATCAAGCTTTTGAATAATAAGATTATCGTTTTCACCTGCTTCAATAAAAGCTCCATCTTCACGAATTGTACGAGCAATTTTCTTGAATTCGCTCTTTCCGGCTTTAGAACTTCCTCTTAATTCCTTTAGTGCAGGAAAAGTTTTTGCGCCAGCATCCATTGCTAGCTCAACAAAAGCATCTCTTGTTCCAGATGTTGGAGGAGGACCAAGAACTTCTATTTTAACATCAGGTAAATTAGGATTTATATCTTTCCATGTCTGATATGGATTCTCCTGTAGCTCCGATCCATCTTCATTTGCAGGGACTTTTTCAGCGAGAGCCATATAAATATCACGTGTAGAAAGTTTAACTATATTTGCCTTCTTAGAATTTGCTAAAACAATTCCATCATAGCCAACTTTAATTTCAACTATTTTAATACCAGCATCACTACATTTCTTAAATTCTTTACTTTTAATTCTTCTCGATGCGTTAGTAATATCAGGATGTTGTTTACCATTTCCTGAGCAAAAAAGTTTCATGCCTCCACCTGAACCAGTTGACTCAACAATAGGTGTTTTATATTTAGTCTTCCTTCCAAATTCTTCTGCAACTGCAGTAGAAAAAGGGAATACCGTTGATGATCCAACAATTTTAATTTGTTCCTCAGCTTTTGCTTGTAAACCAGAAATCAAAACAATTGATAGAATAATGACAAGTGATTTAAATAAGTTTTTCATATTTTTCTCCAATTTCATAATTTATTAAAACAGGTCAAAGCTGAATTTGTACTGAATACCAGCCATAATATGCTCTGAAGTCTTAGATGAGTCGTTAAAAGATTTATCGACATAGTTCAGGTATACTTTTAAAGGTTTAGCAATTTTATAATCAAAGCCGATACCTGTGAGTTCTCCCCCTGCTTTAATCATGTCTGACTCACCGAACATAGCCTTAAGAGTAATCTTTTTAGACATTTTCATTTTTAGAGATATCACATACCCATCATCATCATATTTCCCTGTTGTATCTTCTGACTCTTGCCAAATAACACCAAGGGTTAAAGGTTTACCAAGAGGGATAGTTGCGGCAAATCTTGTTGTATCGAAAAAGTATCCTTTTTGAGGAACTTCAGAGTCAAATGAAACAGCAAAGTGTGATTTATTTCCGCCTATTTTACCTTTCCAGTCTAAAGAAACTGAAAATGCTTCTTCATCAGCCTTCTCCACGATACCCATAATACTTAAAGTAAATCCATTCACTTTTGGAGATGACCATTGAATAATTTTTTTACTTCTATTCTCACCCCATAAGATATTCTTAATATCACCTGCAGTATCATTAAATAAGTCAATTTTGCCTTGTGCTTTTTTTGTTGGTGTATCATGCATACCTAAAAAAACTTTACCAAAGGCACCCTGCAAACCAACAAAACTATTTCTTTGTTTAAAAGTTGGATCACCATCAATAGGATCGGTTTGCCATTCATATTGATAAATAGCTGCAATGCCGCTATCAAAAGTTTGTGAACCCTTAAATCCCACACGTGAAGCATGTGATTTTACATCAGTATAAGAGCCACTTGAAGTATCCTCATTGCTTAATGCAATATCTAAGCGTCCATAAATAGAATTTTTTGCAAAGGCTTCATCGGAGTTAACTGTAATACCGAATAAAACCATAAGTAGAATAAGTGAAATAGAATTTAGTTTAGTCATAGCTTTCCCTTTAATTGATTTATATTGGGATAAGAAACACTTCTTATATGAAAACTATATAAGTTTTTTATGACAGTTTTATGAATTAATCTAAAAAGTTATAATAAGATTATTATTTTTTAAAAATTAGAGAGAAAGATGATCCTTCTCCTATTTTACTTTTAATATCCAAGGTTGCATTATGACGAATTGCAATATTTTTAACTATTGCCAGCCCTAAACCGGTTCCTCCTAAATCAATGCTATTTGGAATATCAACTCTATAAAATCTCTCTGTCAACCTTGGAATATGCTCTTGGGATATACCCAGTCCAGTATCTTTAACAGTAAAAGATAAGCTATCATCATTATCATCAAGAATTAAATCAACCTTACCGTTTTTTTTGTTATATTTAATTGCATTTTCGACAATGTTAATAATAGCTCGACTTATATCTTTCTCATCAGCAGTTATTAAATATTTTTTTTTCTTTATCGACTTCTCAAGAGTAATTTTTTGTTTGTTTGCTAAATCAGATAAAATATCAAAAACACTATCAATAACATTAACTAAATTAATAGTTTCACCAGGCAAAAGGTGTTGACGCATCTCTAATTGGTTGAGGGACAAAAGATCTTCTATTAGTAATTGAGCTCTCTCTGACTCCTTTAATAATTTTGATATAAAATTCTTTGAATTACGTTCATCTTCTAATCCATATTTGTCTAATGTTTCGGCTATACCTTTTATAACTGTAATTGGAGTTTTTAATTCATGGCTGGCATTAGCTATAAATTCACTCCTCAAGTCCATAGCTTTCTTTAAGTCGGTAGTTTCCCTCAATAATATTAAAATATTTAACTCATCATCGCTGGGTGACATTATTCTTGATAAATAAACATCAAATGATTTTTCTACTTCGCCTGGTAAAATAATTTCCATTTTTACAGAAGTCTTTGATGATCTTAAGTCTTTTATACTTTCAAATAGATGGGTTGATCGGATTACGCTTGATAATCTAAAGCCGACCATTGATTGAATATTATCGGAGGTCCTAAAATTCTGATCTGCGCTTTTATTTGCATGAATGATTATTTCATTCTCACCTATTATAAAAATAGAGTCGGGAATTGAGTCAATTCCTTCATTCATAATTTTTAAAAAACTCATATTTTTTAATTCTAAGCTTACAGCACTTAAATTATCTTTTTCATCTGCACTCAAGGAGTATAGATTTTCTGGATTTTGCATAGCTAAAATAAGGGCAATAAAAATAAACCCAAAGAGTGTTGCAGAGACTAACGAGAATAATCCGGTTAAAAAAAATAAAAATAGTAAAGCTACTGTTGCAAGAATTACAGGTATTTTTTGTTTAAAAATTTCTGAAATTACTTTTTTTAATGTTAATGATTTTTGAAATTTTTTCTCAGGCATAAATTATTATAAAGATAAAAATATTAGTAAATCAATATTCTTATAAATTATTAATATAATCTTTTAATTTCTCAAAGAAATTTATATTATAGAATATTAAAAGAGGGGTATAAAAAATATCTAAAACATTAATACTTTGGCGACATGCTCATTCCGAGATTGGGGTTGATGACTTCAATAGAAAACTTGATGAAAGAGGGGTGGGTGAAGCTAAAATAATGTCTGAAATTATATTAAAGAATAAAAATCCTAATCTAATATTATGTTCGACAGCTATTAGAGCTAAAGAAACACTTGGCCATCTAATAAGTCTAAACAAAGAATCTCCAACACTTTATGATGAGAGTCTATACTTAGCAGAACCAAAGAAAATTACTGATTGTATTATTAAAAATGCAAGTGATGAAGAAACTATCCTGCTTGTTGCTCATAACCCAGGTATTCACGAATTAACTTTGAATTTAAGTGAAAATAACAGTCATGTTAATTTAGAAGAAGGTTATCCAACCGCATCAATAAGCATTATTTCATTAGGAAATGACGATTGGCATGATCTTGGAAGTAAAAAATTAGAACTAATAAAATTTATAAGGCCAAGAGATTTAAATAATTAAATCAAGAAGAAAAAAATAAGTAAATACCTGCCACAGACATTATCGATATTAATAAAAAAGTACCTTGAGCACCTATCAGCCGTGGATAATTAGCCCCTTGATTATTTCCCAAACCCCAAGCATGCAAGAGTCGAAAGATAACTAATGCAACTCCGAAAATATGAATAATATAATGACCCGCTGAAACAGTTTCAAAAAGGTATAAGATTATTAAAGCTAAAGGAACGTTTTCAACAAAGTTAGCTTGTACTCTTAAGACAGAATCAGCTCTCCAACTTTCTTCTTTATCTCCCCTAAGACGAACATAGAGTACTTGATTGGCAAGTAAAACTGAGAGCAAACCTAATATACAAGCGTAAAGTAAAGTAATCATGACACTGCTCCTAAAATTGAAGAGATAGCGCCAGATACAGAAAGTAAAATTCCAATCCACGCATATTGATCAAACCAAAAAAGCATGAAGGCTTGGGGGCTACCTTTTTCTGCAGTTTTCTTTTCTCCAGATTGAAGCTGTCGCGGTAAACCAGCAACCCAAATAATTTGAGATCCTAGCCACAAACAGCCTAAGCCAAAAACTAAAAAGTAATTAAAATCTTCCATAATAAAATTTACCTATTTAAAAACTCTAAATCAAATTAATTAAATTTTGAAGAAATAAGAGGAAGATCTAAAAAAGATTTAAATCCAGGCGAAGCTTCGCAAACCATCGGTATTGCATGTACACCGTGAAGAGCAGTTGATACTAGAGGGTCATCATTCCACCCATGATCAAAATCAATTTTCATATTCGGCTTACCTTTTATTTCTACGCACATTCCGACGGGCTCATTCCATTCAGGTGCTGCGTCTGGGTATGCCCTCCATATAGCTTCTTGAATAATCTCAACATTATTATCACAATGTCCTATCCATTTTCTTCTTTGTCCTGAAATTGTACCTTTTTTTACTACTCCAGCAGCAATTTCTTTGTCTTCATTAGATGTTATAAGATCTATACTTTTTTCTATGTTTACAATATTTGATCCTATTCCATCGGCTATAAGATAAATTGCCTCACTAAAAAGCCCTGTTATCCATCCCTCATATCGAACTGATTCCTGCTCATATTGCTGAAGAGATTTACCCATCAACATTGTATCAAAGACTATCTCCTCAGACGGATAATATGAAAATTCTGAACTTTCAGTTACTCTAACTTCAGAGATTTCCTCTGACATTCCGCTCATAGTAAGGGGAACCAGATCAGAAAGCCAACCTGGTGCAATTCCTGTTCCATGAAGACTGGAGCCACCTTCTAAACAAGCATCTTCAATTTCTTTTTCAAAGTCTTCACCGAAAGCCTTTGGATATAAAAATCCTACTGTAGTAACTACATTAAAACCTTTTCTTAATAAGAATAAGATATTTTTTTTGTCAGCATCTGGATCATCGCCCAATCTAAGCGATGCTAAAGGTGTATAATTCACACAATCTGCTTCTATAGATAAAACCTCTTCAATATTGGTTGATGCTAAAACACCTATTTCATCGATTCCAGAAATAGTACCAGCATCTAAGCCATTCTTCTTTTCATCTGAAACAATAAGTCCAACAAGTTCAAGATCGCTTCTATTGCAAATTCCTCTAATTGAAGCCTTACCAACATTTCCAGAAGACCATTGAATTACTCTATATATTTTTCCAGTCACTTTTATCACCTATATCAATTATAATCATTTAATATTACAACTTATTTAGATACTAAATGGAATAAAAAATGTTAAAAATGCTTAAATTCTCTTAATTATTTACAAAACTTTTTTTAAAGGAATAAAAATGAAACTTTCAACAGAAATAACTATGTACCCGTTACAAGATAAATATCTCCCTATAATTGAAAACTTTATCCATCACCTAAAAAGCTATAAGGGCATTACATTAGAAGTTTTTCCAACTAGTACAGTTGTTATGGGAGATTTTGATGTTGTTATGCAAGTTATATCTAGCTCAATTAAATGGAGTGCAGATAATAAAGATAAAGCTGTTTTTGTAGCTAAGTTTTTACCAAATTATGAAGCTCTCTAAATTAGACAGCTTTAAATCTATTTTTGGGATCTGTATAATAGTGATTTAATTCACCTCCATCTTTTCCAAAACTTTTTTCTTGAATTTTATAAAGTTGGCTTAA
>TARA_B100001175_G_scaffold124244_2_pt1 | contig 11893 bp, 12 predicted proteins | sample TARA_B100001175 | Tara Oceans TARA_B100001175
ACATTCCATAGTTAGGTCTAGTTTGTATATTAATTACGATATTCGAGTCAATATTTTCTCCCCAACCTGCATTATTTGATTCTGAATTATTATCTGAATCATAGCTACTATTGTAATTATCGACCTCGGTAAAAACTCCATCATTTGAATCGGAGTATTCGTTAACTTTTCCTTTAAAGTAATCATTGTAATAACTATTTCCTTGTTCTTTTACTGAGTTTTCACTCTCATTACTTGAATTGTAAACTTCATTTTCAGAATAACCATAAATACCATCTTCATACATGCCAACGTACTGGTACGAACCACATGATATCAATAAGTAGGAAGGAATTAAAATAGTTAATGCCTTATATAATTTTTTAAAAAAGTTGGTTAAATTCATATCGGTTTAAATTAAATTGTTGAACACTTTAAAAATACTTAGTTTTGTAATACGTATATATTTCTATTGTAACATGCTCAATAGTTATGCCAAAATACAACAATATGGCTAAAAATCTTACAAAACGATCAGAGGATTATTCAAAATGGTACAATGAATTAGTCGTCAAAGCTGATTTAGCTGAAAACTCTGCAGTCCGAGGTTGTATGATAATCAAACCTTATGGTTATGCAATTTGGGAAAAGATGCAATCAGAGTTAGATAGAATGTTTAAATCAACAGGGCATCAAAATGCTTACTTCCCACTTTTTGTCCCTAAAAGCCTTTTTGAGGCAGAGGAAAAAAATGCTGAAGGTTTTGCCAAGGAATGTGCCGTTGTAACACATTACAGGTTAGAAAATGATCCAAATAGTCCTGGCAAACTGCGTGTTGATCCAAAATCAAAATTAGAAGAAGAGCTTGTTGTAAGGCCAACTAGTGAAGCTGTTATATGGAATGCATTTAAAGGGTGGATTCAATCCTACCGGGATTTACCAATTCTTATAAATCAATGGGCTAATGTGGTTCGTTGGGAAATGCGAACCAGACTTTTTTTGAGGACAGCTGAGTTTTTATGGCAAGAAGGACATACAGCACATGCTACTAAAGAAGAAGCATTGAAAGAAGCAATTCAAATGAATCAAGTTTACGCTGATTTTGTTGAAAAATTTATGGCTATCCCTGTTGTTCAAGGCATAAAAACTGAGAGTGAACGTTTTGCTGGTGCTGAAGAAACTTATTGTATTGAAGCTTTGATGCAAGACGGGAAAGCTTTACAAGCAGGAACTTCTCATTTCCTAGGTCAAAATTTCGCTAATGCTTTTGATGTTAAGTTTATGACTAAAAAAGGAACTCAAGATCATGTTTGGGCTACTTCGTGGGGTGTTTCAACAAGACTGATGGGGGCTCTTGTTATGACACATAGTGATGACCAAGGCTTGGTTCTGCCTCCAAATTTAGCACCATATCAAGTTGTAATAGTTCCGATTTATAAAAGTGAAGAACAACTAATTTCAATTTCTAAGGTAGCAAATAAAATTTTGGAGCTTCTGAAAACCAAAAGTATAACTGTCAAATTTGATAACCGAACCACTCAGCGCCCAGGCGCCAAATTTGCTCAACATGAACTACAAGGTGTACCTCTAAGGATTGCTATTGGACCAAATGATTTGAAAAATAATACTGTTGAATTAGCAAGGCGTGATAATCTCACAAAAGAAGTAGTTCCTATTGACGGATTAGATTTAAAAATACAAAGTTTACTTATTCAAATTCAAAATTCATTATATGAAAAGGCTTTAATTTTTAGAGATAAGCATATAACTGAAGTAAGCGATTTTGAAGACTTTAAAACGACATTAGAAACCAAAGGTGGATTTATTTCTGCTCATTGGGATGGAACTTCTGCAACAGAAGAAAAAATCAAGAAAATAACAAAGGCTACAATTCGATGTATTCCAATAGGCAATGAAGTCAAACAAGGTAATTGTGTTTATTCTGGCGCTCCTTCAAAATTTAGAGTTTTATTTGCTAAAGCTTATTAATTGAAAAAAATCCTTTAAAAAAACAATATCGATTCTTGTGGCATTTAAAAATAGTTGTATTTTTGCAACCGCAACAAAATTATTGTAGCTGTTCTGTATTTTACAATTCAAAACAAAACGGCCCGTTCGTCTATCGGCTAGGACGCCAGGTTTTCATCCTGGTAAGAGGGGTTCGATTCCCCTACGGGCTACAGAAATTTAACTAAAAAAATATTATGGCGAACCATAAGTCAGCACTAAAAAGAATTAGGAGTAATAATGCAAAACGTATACTGAATAAGTATCAGCACAAAACTACTCGTAACGCAATCAAAAGTTTACGTGATTTGAAGAATAAGAAAAAAGCAGAGAAAGCTTTTTCTTTAGTATCTTCAATGATTGATAAATTAGCAAAGCGAAACATTATTCATGATAATAAAGCTGCTAATTTAAAGTCCAAACTCTCCAAGCATATAGCTAGTCTATAATCTAAATAAGTATATTAAAAAAAGCCTTTATTATGATAAAGGCTTTTTTTAACTTCCCATTTAACCATTCATAGAAATTAAAAACTCTTCATTATTTTTCGTTTGCTTGAAACGGTCATTGATGAATTCCATTGCTTCAACAGGATTCATGTCAGCTAAGTATTTTCTCATAACCCACATGCGTTGAATAGTTTTTTCATCTAGTAATAAGTCGTCCCTTCTGGTACTGGATGAAGTTAAGTCTATTGCAGGGAAAATACGGCGATTCGATATTTTACGGTCTAATTGGAGTTCCATATTTCCAGTTCCTTTGAATTCTTCAAATATAACCTCATCCATTTTAGATCCAGTTTCAGTGAGAGCTGTTGCTATTATGGAAAGTGAGCCCCCATTTTCAATATTTCTTGCCGCTCCAAAAAATCTTTTTGGTTTGTGAAGCGCATTAGCATCAACACCACCACTTAAAATTTTTCCTGATGCAGGTTGAACAGTGTTGTACGCCCGGGCTAATCGAGTAATTGAATCCAAAAGAATAACAACATCATACCCACATTCAACCAATCGCTTAGCTTTCTCTAATACTATATTTGCGATCTTCACATGTTCATGTGCTTCTTTATCAAAAGTAGAAGCAATAACCTCACCTCTAACATTTCTTTGCATATCAGTTACTTCTTCTGGGCGTTCATCAATTAATAAAATCATTTGATAAACCTCTGGGTGATTTGCTGCAATTGCATTTGCTACATCCTTAAGAAGCATTGTTTTTCCTGTTTTGGGTTGTGAAACAATCATTCCTCGCTGTCCTTTTCCAATTGGAGAAAATAAATCCATTATTCTAGTAGAAATTGTATTTTGTTTTTCAGCAATATTAAATTTTTGCTTTGGGAAAAGAGGAGTTAAATGTTCAAAAGCAACACGATCTCTGACCACTTGAGGATCCAAACCGTTGATTTTACTAACTTTTATTAGAGGGAAATACTTTTCACCCTCTTTTGGTGGACGCACATGCCCAAGCACTGTATCACCATTTTTCAATCCAAATAAACGAATTTGAGATTGAGAAACATAAATGTCATCAGGTGATGAAAGATAATTATAATCAGAAGACCTTAAAAATCCGTATCCATCTGACATTACATCTAAAACACCCTCACTTTCAATAATTGCATCAAATTCAAAATCTGGCTCCTTGTAACGATTTCTATTATCTTTATTTCCGTTATGGTCTCTCTTGTGATGGTTGTTTTTGTGATGATTTTGCTTTTTATGTTGTTTTGGTCTGTTTGAATTTTCTCTAACTTGATTTTTATCTTTTTCTAAGACATCATTATTTGAAGCTATTTTATTTTTTGAATCTAATGAACTATTTTTTTCATTTATATGATTAGTTCGTACAGGTTTTTTAGGAAGATTTTGTTCAGATTTTTTATTTTCTTTAACTACTCCTTTTGGGTTTCCATCAGGATTATCTGCCTGAAAGTCTAGAATTTGGTAAATCAAATCTAATTTTTTTAAACTGCTGAATCTTGGAATTTTTAGTTCTTTGGCAATTTCTTGTAGTTCAGGAAGTTTTTTTTCTTTAAGTTGAGTAATTTCAAACATTTTGAGTAATTATTTTATTTAGTTGTTGTTTTAAGGTTGCTACAGCAACAATTGTTTTTGTGGGATAGTCTAATTGAGAAGTTTTTTGTTAAGTATAACCGAATTTTATATGGGTGAAGTCGACCCAATAGCAGTGCAATTATACAACTTTATTTTTAAATTTTTTGTACATGTAATAAAAAAGAAACTATTATTTTTACTATCTAAATAAATTTAATGCTTTTAAGAATACAATCATTGTACTTGCTTTTAGCCTTTATATGCTCGGGAGTTTTATCCTCCATAACTTTTTTGGTCATTAAAAGTGGCGTAACAGTGGGGATAATTGATTCCCTTGCTTTCATTGTTTTGTTCCTAGTTTCTGCCTTGCTTTCATTTATTTCTATTTTTCTTTACAGATCTAGACAGACTCAATTCGTTTTGGGACGTTTAAACATCATATTAAACTTTATTTTACTAGGATTATTTATATTCCGATTGCTTAATTCTTCTCTAGTGATTAACGGTTCTGAAAAAGGCTTTGGCCTAATACTTCCTGTTTTTTCTATAGTATTATTAGTTTTAGCTAATAAAGCAATAAAAAAAGATGAATACCTTGTAAAATCTGTAGATCGATTAAGATAAACATAGTATCGGAGTATAAGTAGAGCTAATAAGTCCTGAACTGTAAGTTTCTAAATTTTTCATTAACTACCTTTTAAATTCTATAACGTCTAGGTTATTAATATTCCCTTTAGAGATTTCAAAACGAAGCATTGTTCTAACTTTGTGAAACCCATGGATTCCAATTGCACCAGGATTCATGTGCAGTAAATTCAATTTTTTATCTTTCATCACTTTCAATATGTGAGAATGACCTGAAATAAATAAATCAGGAGAATCAACTTCAATCTTCTTAATAACTTCTTTTGAATATCTGTTAGGATATCCACCAATATGAGTTATCCAAACACTTAAACCCTCTATTAAAAAATTTTGATTTAAAGGAAATTCAAGTCTAGCTTTTGCATTATCAATATTTCCGTAAACAGCTCGAAGTGGTTTCAAGCTTTTTAATGTGTCTGTGACTTTAAGATCTCCAATATCACCGGCATGCCAAACTTCATCACAGTTATAAACATGCTTTAAAATCTCATCTCCAATATATCCGTGTGTATCTGAAAGTAATAGAATTTTTTTCATTGAATATCGTAAATATCAAAAGGGTATTTGTACCAATGTATTATATTTGTTTAATAACAAAAGTATCAAAATAGCTTGAAATATTTCATTGACTTGTCTTATAATGGTTCCAAATACCACGGATGGCAAGTACAGCCCAATGCTGTAACTGTTCAATTCATCTTAAACAAAGCACTTTCAATGATTTTGAAATCTACTATTAATTGTATGGGTGCAGGTCGGACAGATACTGGAGTTCATGCCGCTAAAATGGTTGCCCATTTTGAGTCAAAATTAATTTTTGATATAGAACAAGTTGTATTCAAAATAAACGCTTTTCTTCCAAAAGATATTGTTGTAAATAAAATACAAAGGGTACGCAATGATGCTCACGCAAGATTTGATGCAATAAGTAGAACGTATTTTTACAAAATCACTGCTGCCAAGGACGTTTTCGAATATGATAAAAGCTATTTTTTCAATCGTGACTTGGATATATCTCTTATGAATAGTGCTTGCCAAATTATGATGAACTATAAAGATTTTGAATGCTTTTCAAGAACTAAAACAGATGTCAAAACATTTATATGCAATATTGAAAGTGCAAAATGGGAACAAACTAAAAATTATTTGGGGTTTACAATTACAGCCGATCGCTTTTTAAGAAATATGGTTCGTGCTATTGTTGGTACAATGTTAAATGTTGGTACTAATAAAATATCTTTGGATAATTTTCAGGAAATAATTCAATCTAAAGATCGTTCAAAAGCGGGCTCTTCAGCACCAGCAAAAGGACTTTACTTGACCGAAATAAAATACCCAAAATCAACTTACTTAGATGAATAAAGTTAATCATACTGTTTTTGATGCGTCGCTTTTCCGTCGTCTTCTGAATTATACAAAATCTTATTATACTGTTTTTATTCTGGCACTAGTCACTGTTATTGGTTTAGCTTTATTTGGTGCTTTACGGCCAAAAGTTTTACAGATGGCAATGGATGAAAACATTGAACAAAAATTTCAGCCTGGATTTTTAAAGTATGTTATTTGGATGTTTGGCTTACTTTTTTTTGAGGTCATTTGTAATCTTACTTTTATTTACACAGCAAGTTGGTTAGGTCAATCAGTTGTAAGAGATATTAGAATCAAATTATTCAAGCACATCCTTGGATTCAAAATGAAATATTTTGATAATTCATCAGTGGGAGTATTGTTAACAAGGACGGTTACTGATATGGAAAGAATTGCTGATATTTTTGGGGAAGGTCTTTTCATGATTTTTAGTGATATACTTAAAATGTTGTTCGTAGGTACTGTTATGTTTTACATGAATTGGCAATTAAGTCTTGTTGTCTTTTTTACTCTCCCTATTATTTTATTTGCTACAAAAATTTTTCAAAAATATATGAAAAAAGCTTTTGAAGAAGTTAGGAATGAGATTTCAAATTTAAATTCTTTTGTTCAGGAGCGCTTGACTGGAATGAAAATTGTTCAATTATTTGCTAGAGAAGATATTGAGTTTGAAAGATTTAAAACTATTAATGGTCGTCACAAACGGGGGTGGATAAAAACAGTATGGTACAATTCGCTGTTTTTTCCAATAGCAGAATTATTGTCTTCAATTACACTTGGTATAATAATATGGTTAGGTGGCCTCAATACTATTTTTGAACAAACAGCATCTGTGGGAGATTTAGCAGCATTCATAATGATGGTACCAATGATGTTCCGTCCATTACATCAAATTGCTAATAAATTCAACACCCTTCAAATGGGAATGGTAGCGGCCGATAGAGTGTTTAAAGTATTAGATACAAAATCAAATATTTTAGATAACGGGGAGGATAAGCTTACAAACTTTAGAGGAGAAATTGAATTTAAAAATGTTCATTTTTCATATTTAGATGATAAACCTGTAATTAAGGGTATTTCTTTCAAAGTTAATTCTGGTGAAACAGTAGCCATTGTTGGTTCAACTGGTGCAGGAAAATCTACCATAATAAATCTCATAAATCGCTTATATGATATTAAAAAGGGGCAGATTTTATTTGACAACATTGATATAAAATCTTTTACTCTTAAATCACTTCGTGGACAAGTTGCAGTAGTATTACAGGATGTATTTCTATTTGCAGACTCTATTTTAAATAATATTACTCTTGGAGATTCAACTATTTCTGAATCAGATGTAATTCAGGCTGCAAAACAAATTGGTATTCATGATTTTATAAAGGAACTACCTGGCGGCTATTATTATAATGTTAGAGAGCGTGGAGTTATGTTGTCAGTTGGTCAGCGACAATTAATATCTTTTTTAAGAGCATATATTATGAACCCTAAGTTATTAATTTTAGACGAAGCTACTGCTTCTATTGATTCATATTCTGAAGATTTAGTTCAATTAGCAACAAAAAAAATAACTAAAGGTAGAACGTCAATTGTTATAGCTCATAGATTGGCTACTATTCAAAAAGCAGACTCTATTATAGTTTTAGATGATGGCAAGATTGTTGAAATTGGTACTCATAACAACTTACTAAAAAATAAAAAAGGTTGTTACAGTTTATTATATAAAGCACAATTTTTAAAACAAGATAGCTAAGTCAAGTCAACTTCTAATTTTTCAATTAATTCTTGTGTGTTATTGTACATAATAAAGTTACTATTATTAATGTAAGAAATTTGACCAGATTCTTCACTAACGACAATAGCTAGTGCATCCGTTTTTTCTGTAATCCCGATTGCAGCACGATGTCGAAGGCCAAAGTGTGAGGGAATATCTTTTTGGTTGCTAATTGGTAAAATAACCCTTGTTGCTTTAATAATATTATTTGAAATAATTATTGCACCGTCATGAAGGGGGCTGTTTTTAAAAAATATGCTTTCCAAAATTGGCTGAGTTACCTCAATATTCATTTGGTCCCCAGTATCTATCAAAAAGTCTAAATTATTATTTCGCTCCAAAATAATTAGAGCCCCTGTTTTAGTGCTTGCCATTTTCGTTGCAGATTTTACAATTGCAATAGCACTAGTATTATTTTTTCTGACAGAACTTTTCAAAAATTGAAATCGTCCCAAAAAGGTACTTTTCTTACTGAAATTCGTTGATCCTAGCATTAATAGAAATTTTCGAATTTCTGGTTGAAAAACTACTATAAGAGCGATTATCCCTACACTCATAAATCCACCAAGTATCTTTGTAAGCATTCGCATTTCAAGTGCATCAAAAAGAACAAAAAATAGATAAAAAATTACAATTCCAATAAAAATATTAATTGCTACTGTCCCCCGAATAAGCTTATAAATGTAGTAAAGTAGCAATGCCACTAAGGTAATATCAATTATATCTAAAATACTAAAATCCAATAAGTCGGTAAGAATTTCCAAGTTTAATTATTTTCTTAAAGATACTAAATTAAACCAAATTTAGCCTTTGAAACTATTTACTATACATGTTGAATAATTTAATACACTCCATTGCCTCTTTCACGTCGTGAACTCTTAAAATATTAGCTCCATTAATCAATGCCAGCATGTTAAGTGCGGTAGTTCCGTTGAGAGCTTCTCCAGAAGTGCTTTCTAGAGTTTTATAAATCATTGATTTTCTAGATAAGCCAGAAAGAATTGGGTAGTTCAAATTTTTAAAAACCTTCAACTTATTTAGTACTTTGTAGTTTTGTTCCAAGGTTTTAGAAAAACCAAATCCAGGATCTAAAATTAAGTCTTGTATTCCGTGTTCATTCGCTCTATTAATTCGATCAGAAAAATATAGATATATATCATTTATAAGATCTTCATATTCTGTATGTTTTTGCATATTCTGTGGAGTACCTTTCATATGCATCATAATGTAGGGGACCTTTAATTTAGCAATAGTTTCAAACATAAGTGGATCCAATTTTCCAGAGGAAATATCATTGGAAATTACCGCTCCTGCCTCAACACATTTTTGAATAACTTTTGATCTAAAACTGTCAATAGAAATTTTACAATCAGGAAATGATTTTAAAATTAAATCTATAACCGGAGTTATTCTTTTTAATTCTTCTTCTTCGGAAACAAAAGCAGCTCCAGGTCGAGAACTGTATGCCCCGATATCTATAAATGTAGCACCTTGATCTAGAAAAGCTTCAACTTGAATCAAAATACTTTTTGTGTCTTTATAGCGACCACCGTCATAAAATGAATCTGGAGTAATATTTAATATCCCCATCACTTTAGGAGTTGACAAACTAATCAATTCACCATTACAATTAATACTTAATAAATCCTTTTTGTTTATTTGATTCATCCAATTTTAAAGTTTAAACCCTAAATTTTGACAGTTTGAAAATTTTAAGCGAAATTTACGTAAATTTCATTCCAATACATGCATAATACTTCAAAAGAATATGATGACGTTGTCAGACATTGTAGAGATTTATTTTTAAAAAAAATGAAAGACTACGGATGTGCATGGCGTATTTTAAGGTTACCATCTCTGACCGATCAAATTTTCATTAAAGCTCAGCGTATAAGGGGGCTCCAACAAAATAAAATTCAACGTGTAGACGAAGGCCCCTCAAGTGAATTTATTGGAATTATTAATTATTGCATCATGGCACTTATTCAAATTGAGCGTGGTATTGTTGAACATCCTGATCTTTCCAGTGACGAAACATTAATGGATTATGATTCTAAAATATCAGAGACAAAACAATTAATGTTAGATAAAAACCATGATTATGGAGAAGCTTGGCGTGACATGCGTGTAAGCTCTTTAACCGATCTTATTTTACAAAAACTTCTTCGCGTTAAACAAATTGAGGATAATGCTGGACAAACTTTAATAAGTGAAGGGATTGATGCTAATTATCAAGACATGATAAATTATGCTGTTTTTGCGCTAATTCATTTAAAAAGTAATCAATGAAGATTTTAACTAATATCGTTCGAGTTTTTGTTGGTTTTCTATTTATAATTTCTGGACTTGTCAAACTCAATGATCCAATTGGATTTTCTTATAAACTACAAGAATATTTTAGTCCTGAAGTTCTTGGCCTTCCTTTTTTAGAGCCGTATGCATTACCTATTTCAGTCTTTGTTGTTGTTTTTGAAGTAGTTTTAGGGGTTTTTCTTTTAATTGGTTATAAGATTAGATTTACACTTTGGAGTTTATTGTCAATGATTGTGTTTTTCACATTTTTAACATTTTATTCTGCCTATTTTGATAAGGTCAAAGATTGTGGATGTTTTGGGGATGCCTTGAAATTAACACCTTGGGAAAGCTTTACCAAAGATATCATTTTATTGGTCCTAATTATCTTGATTTTTTTAGGAAAAAAATTCATTAAACCAATTTTTAGTTCAAGAATAAATAATATAGTTTCTTTATCAAGTTTAGTTTTAAGTTTATCTTTTGGATATCATGTATATATGCATTTACCAAGCATTGATTTTAGGGCTTATAAAGTAGGTGATAACCTTATACAAAATATGAAAACTCCAGATGATGCTCCAAAAACAGTTCAGGAATTTGAATGGATATTTGAGGTCAACGGAATAAAAAAATCATTTATCACAGACGGAACTTACCCAGATACTCGAGGTAAATATATTGGTGTAGATACAAGAATTATCAAGGAAGGATATCAACCTCCTATTCTAGATTTTTCAATTGAGTTGGATTCTGAGGATTTCACACAATTATTTTTAGACAAAGAACGCTTGCTAATGATTGTAGCTTATAATTTAGACACATCAGATGAAGAGGGTTTAAAAAAACTAAATGTTTTATCTAAAAATGCAATTGATAAAGGATATACTGTTATTGGATTAAGTGCCTCTGGAACAGAATCCATAAAAAGAGCTCAATCAATGTACGATTTGAATTTTGAATTTTATTTATGTGATGAAAAGGTTTTAAAAACAGTTGTTAGATCAAATCCTGGCGTGTTAAAACTCAGTAAAGGGACTGTTGAGCAAAAAGTACACTGGAATGATATTAAAGAACTAGAATTTTAAAATTGGGAAAGTATCTCGTAAAAAAAATTGGTAATTCACTTCTTACACTTTTTGGAGTAATAACGGTTGTTTTTTTTCTTTTTAATGTATTACCTGGAGACCCTGCCTTGATGATGTTAGGTCAAAATGAAAATAAAAACCAATTAGAAATAATTAAAAGTAAATATGGGTTCAATCAGCCACTTTTCACACAATACTTATATTATTTAAATGATCTTTCACCATTGTCTTTCCATGTTAATAAATATGAACACTACACAAGTTTAAAATCTAATAACTATACATCCAAGATTTTAGTAGAAAATGATAATAGTAGTTTTGTTTTAAAATATCCATTTTTAAGACGCTCTTTCGCAAAGCAAGGAAAAAAAGTAACTCAAATATTAAAAGAAACCCTTCCAAATACATTTATTTTAGCAACAGCTTCAATTATTATTGCACTTTTTTTAGGTCTTTTTTTAGGTCTTATTTCAGCACTTTATAAAGATCAATTTATTGACCGTATCATTTTGGTCATCACTACTCTTGGTATGAGTTTACCTTCTTTTTTTAGTTCTATAATTGTAGCATGGATTTTTGGTTTCATTTTACATCAATATACAGGATTAAATATGACAGGTAGTTTATACGAACTTGATGATTTTGGCGAATCTTATAGCCTTCAGTTGAAGAATTTAATACTTCCTGCT
>TARA_B100001175_G_scaffold244446_1_pt1 | contig 11832 bp, 8 predicted proteins | sample TARA_B100001175 | Tara Oceans TARA_B100001175
TAGGTCTTTTTTTTAATGTTATTATAATGGCATCTGTTAGTTTAGCTGGAATTAAAATAGGAGGTTTGTTACTAGATATGTCTCCTGTTGAATGTGTTTTATTTACTTCTTTTTTTACTGTTATTTATTCAACCTTAGGTGGTTTAAGAAGTGTAATTTTTACAGATTTTATTCAATTTATTCTTGCTATGATTGGTTCAGTTTGGGCATGTATCTATATAGTCTCAATGGATGAAATTGGTGGTTTAAGTTCATTATTTTCACATTCTAATGTAGAAAGTAAATTAAATTTTTTTCCTGATTTTAATGATTACAAATCATTATTTTCTCTTTTTATTATACCTATAGCAGTTCAATGGTGGAGTGTATGGTATCCAGGTGCAGAACCTGGTGGTGGTGGATATATAGCTCAAAGAATGTTATCCGCAAAAAATGAAAATCATGCTTTAAAAGCTACTTTATTATTTAATATTTTTCATTATGCTTTAAGACCGTGGCCTTGGATTTTAATTGCTTTATCTTCATTAATAATTTTTCCTGATTTGGATGATATATCAAAAAATTTTCCTCATTTAGATCCAAATGTAATTGGAGATGATTTAGCATACCCTGCTATGCTTAGTAATCTTCCAAGTGGACTTTTAGGTTTAATTCTTGCATCATTAATTGCAGCTTTAATGAGTACTCTATCGTCTCATTTAAATTGGGGCTCTTCTTATTTAACCTTAGATTTTTATAAAAGATTCATAAATAGAGATGCAACTGAAAATCAAATTGTAAATGTAGGAAAGATGTCTACTATTTTATTGATGTTTATTTCTTCTATTATTGCTTTATATTTGGATTCCGCATTGTCAGCATTTAAAATATTATTACAAATTGGTGCTGGAACAGGTTTAATTTTTATTCTAAGATGGTTTTGGTGGAGAATTAATGCATATACTGAAATATCAGGGATGATAGTTTCTTTTTTGATAGCATTGTATTTTGAATTTTTTCATGAAATAATATTTTCTTTTAAATTAAATACGGACGAACAACTTATTATAGGGGTTTTTGTTACAACAATCTCATGGTTATCGGTAACGTATTTTACAAAACCTACAGATATTATTAAGCTTTCTGAGTTTTATAATTTAGTTAAACCTAAAGGTATAGGTTGGAATGGATTTTTAAAACTAGCAAAAAAAAATAATATTAAAATAAATAAACAAAGTGGTTCTTTTATTCCAAATTTTATTTCAATGCTTTTAGGAATAGTTATAATTTATTGTAGTCTTTTTTTAATAGGCTTTATTTTGTATAATAACTTTTTTATTTCTCTGATTCTATTTTTAATAATCATGATTTCTGTATTAATGTTAATTAGAAATATGCAAACGAATTATAATTATTAAATTTAAATGGGAGAGGATTATGTAATAGAATTTTTATCTGATGAATGGATTTTAAATTCTTTTTTATCTTTTTTATATGTTTCTATTTCATTATTTATAGGATCTAAATTAGATAAAGAAAAAAAACTTTTTTTTGCTAAAGCTATTGCATATTCTTTAATTGTATTTTTATTTTTATATAATTTTTTTCATTTATATTCAGGGTCATGGTTTTTTGAAAAAAGACTTCCTCTTCAACTTTGTTATATCACCCAATTGATTTGTTGTATTATCTTATTTCTACCTAAAAAACAGCTTTTGTTTGACTTAGCATTTTATTGTGGTGTTTTAGGTGGCTTTCAAGCATTACTAACACCATTAATTGATGATTATACAGGAATAAAATTTTTTTATTTTGATTATTATTTTGTTCATTCAACTATAATGTTATTTCCGCTTTATCTTTTTTATATTCTAAAGATGAAATTAACCAAATACTCATGGTTAAAAACTTTTCTTTTTTTGAATTTATTAGTTTTAGTTATTATGCCTATAAATTTTTTGATAGATTCTAATTATATGTATTTATCAAAACCACCAAATGTTGATCATCCATTAGCATCTGGTGTTTGGCCATATTACATTTTAAAATGGGAAATTTTTGTATTATTTCTATTATATATTACTTATTTAATATTCAATTCTAGAATTTTTAAAAACTAAATTATAAATTACCAATTAAAAATTTTATAAAGTTAAATTGAAGATAGGATTTATTAAGGAGGACAAAGATACTAGAGTATCACTGACTCCAGAAGTTGCAAAAAAATTTAAAAAATCCTCCCATGATTTGTTTTTAGAATCTGGGGCAGGAGAACTTAGTAATTTCAAAAATTCTGATTATAAAGAATTTTCATCTATCGTTAGTTATTCAGATTTATTAAAAACATCCGATATATTAATTTCTATTAATCCACTAGAATTAAATAAATTAAATTCTGATTTTTCAAATAAAATATATTTAAGCAATTTTAATTCCGTAGATACTAATAAGTATTTACCAACTTTAGAGAAAAATAAAATTCATGTATTTGATTTAGGAATAATTCCTAGAACAACTATAGCTCAAAGCATGGATATATTATCTTCTCAGGCAAATTTATCTGGATATAAGTCAGTTATAAAGGCAGCAGAATTACTCCCTAGAATGTTTCCGATGATTATAACAGCTGCAGGTAGCATAAAGCCTGCTAAAGTTGTTGTTTTGGGTGCTGGTGTAGCTGGTCTTCAAGCTATTGCAACTGCAAAAAGGTTAGGTGCTATAGTTGAAGCTTCTGATCCAAGATCTGCTGCAAGAGAAGAAGTCTTAAGTTTAGGTGCAAAATTTATTGAAGTTGAGGGAGCAGTTGAAGACTCTTCTGCTGGTGGGTATGCTGTAAAGCAAACTAAAGAATACTTAGAAAGACAAAAAAAAGAGGTTTCTAAAAGGTTAGAATTAGCCGATGTTGTAATCTCTACTGCACAAGTTTTAGGAGGTAAATCCCCAATTTTAATTCCTAAATCTATAGTTGATAAAATGAGACCGGGTTCAGTTATAATTGATCTCGCTTCAGCGTCTGGTGGTAATTGTGAAATGACTCAAGATGGTAAGATGATAACATATAATGATATTAAAATTCTTGGTAATTCATATTTATCAGCTGATCTTTCTCAAGATTCTAGCAATTTATTTTCTAATAATGTTTACAATTTTTTAGAATATATAATTAATGATAATAAAATTTCTAACAATGAAGAAGATGAAATTTTTAAACAGTGTTACATTACAAAAAAAATAAAATTTAATTAAATGGAAACTTTATTCAATTATATTACTGAAAATGAAATATTTATTTACCTATTATTATTCACAATAATCTTAGGGTTTGAAGTAATCTCAAAAGTTCCTACAATACTACATACCCCTTTAATGTCTGGTGCAAATGCTATTAGTGGAATAGTTGTTTTAGGAGCTATCATATTGATTAGGCAAACTGATCCATCTAATTTAACAATTTTGATTCCAGCTTCTATGGCATTATTTGTTGGTTCAATTAATGTTTTTGGTGGCTTTATTGTAACAGATAGAATGTTGGGAATGTTTAAGAAAAAAAAGAAAAAGTAATATGTTTAATTTAGTTTTCTTATTGGCAGCACTTTCATTGGTCTGGGGATTAAGACTTCAGAGTAATCCTGAATCTGCAAAAAAAGGAAATCTTTTAGCTTCTATGGGAATGGGTTTAGCAATTTTTGCTACACTATTTTTTGAAATCAAAGATCAATCTACATTTAATAATTTAATTTGGATATTAGTTCCAATTTCTTTATCAGCATTAATTGGTACTTATGTTGCTAAAAATGTCCAAATGACATCAATGCCTCAAATGGTCTCTATTTTTAATGGCCTTGGTGGTTTAAGTGCTGTTTTATTATCATTTATTGAGCTTTATAAGGTATCGTCAATAAATACTGATACATTTTTTTCTTATCAAATTACCCTTATAATTAGTCTTTTTATAGGTTCAGTTGCTTTTACAGGTAGCATGTTAGCATTTGCTAAGCTTGATGGATATAAATGGTCAGAAAAGCTTAGTTTGCCGTATCAGCATATTATCAATATTATTCTACTTTTAATTATTATCAGTTTTTCTTATTTGTATTTTATTAACCTTTTTGATTTTAATTATATTTTATTTATTCTTATAATCTCTCTTATTTACGGTATTTTCTTTGTTGCCCCGATAGGAGGTGCAGATATGCCTGTAGTAATATCACTACTCAATTCATTTACTGGAATTACAGCTGCTTTAACTGGAATAATTTTTAATAATAATGTTATGCTATTAGGCGGTATTCTTGTAGGTGCAGCTGGTACAATATTAACTGTTTTAATGTGTGAAGCTATGAACAGATCTATTTTTAATGTACTAATTGGAGGTTTTTCAGCATCAGGAAAATCTTCAAAAAAATCTGAAGATGGTGATATTAAAGAAATATCAGATTCAGATTTTGCAGTTCAACTATTTTATTCATCAAGCGTAATATTTGTTCCTGGTTATGGTTTGGCTGTTGCTCAAGCTCAAAAAATATGTAAAGAAATTCAAGAAACTCTTGAAAAAAATGATGTTGAAGTAAAATATGCAATTCATCCAGTTGCTGGAAGAATGCCTGGTCATATGAATGTTTTATTAGCTGAAGCTGATGTTGATTATTCTAAACTTATAGAGTTAGAAGAAGCTAATGAAAAATTTACTTCTACAGATTTAGCTATCGTTGTAGGTGCAAACGATGTAGTTAATCCTGATGCAATTGACGATACATCAAGTCCACTTTTTGGAATGCCAATATTAAAAGTATGGGAATCAAAAAGTGTGGTTGTATTAAAAAGAAGTATGAATCCTGGTTACGCTGGGGTGCAAAATCCATTATTTTTTAAAGATAATTCCAAAATGTATTTTGGAGATGCAAAAGATAGTCTTCAAAGATTATCTTCTGAACTTAAAAATTTATAATATTTTTCTTAAATTGAACCGATGTTAAGAGGTTTAATTTTCTTTTCTTTTTTTCTTTTTTTTAGCTGTAATAACAATGTTTCTCAAAAACCTAATATTATAGTTTTCTTTTTTGATGATTTAGGATATGGTGAACTAGGAGCATATGGTCAAAAAATAATTCATACTAAAAATATTGATAAACTATCTAATTCTGGTGTGAAATTCACAAACTTTTATTCAGGATCTCCGGTATGTGCACCATCTAGAAGTATTTTCTTAACAGGGCTTCATTCAGGGAATACTCCCATAAGAGGCAATCATGAGTATGGTAGTAGAGGTGATGTATGGGATTATCATAAAATGTCTCAAAATCCAAACCTAGAAGGACAATATCCTATTGGTGAGAATACTTTGATATTTCCTATGCTACTAAAAAATTCAGGTTATAAAACAGCTATGGTAGGTAAATGGGGTTTAGGACCTCCTAATTCAAAATCCATTCCATCAAATATGGGATTTGATTATTTTTATGGATACAATTGTCAAAGAATGGCACATAATTTATATCCCCCACATTTATGGGAAAATTTAGAAAAGGATATTTTAAATAATAAGGTACTATCACCCAAACTTAAATTACCAATAGATTCGGACCCTTATGATGAATTAAACTATAATATATTTAGTCAAAATGATTATGCACCAGAAATTATGCATAAAAAAGCAATTAATTTTTTGAATCAAAATAAAAAGAATTCTTTCTTTTTATTTTACGCCAGTCCTTTACCTCATGCACCTCTTCAAGCTCCAAAATATTTGATAGATAAATATAAAAAAATTATTGGTAAAGAAGATCCCTATATTGGTGATAAAGGCTACTTCCCTACAAGATATCCAAGAGCTACTTATGCCGCAATGATTGAATATATAGATCTTCAAGTTGGAGAAATTATCGATGAACTTAAATCTCTAGATATTTATGATAATACAATTATAATCGTTTCAAGTGATAATGGTCCAACTTATGCTGGTGGTGTAGATTATGAGTATTTTAATAGTACTGGTATTTTTCAAAATAAGAAAGATAGGATGAAGGGGTATATTTATGAGGGTGGAATAAGAGTTCCAATGATTTTATCTTGGCCTGAAAAAATAAAAAAAGGAAAAGTTGTAAATGAAATATTTGCAAGCTATGATCTTTTTCCAACAATTTGTGATTTAGCAAATATCAATTTCTCTGAAAAAATTGATGGAATTACCATGAAACCAATAATGCTAGGATTAGATAAGCAAAATTTTCATGAATATTTATATTGGGAATTTCCTGCTTATGGTGGCCAACAAGGTGTTAGATTGGGAAAATGGAAAGCAATTAAAAAAAATATTTTTAAAGGAAATACAAGTATTGAATTGTATAATTTAAATAATGATCCTAAGGAGATTTATGATATATCTAACAAAAATTTAAAAATTTTAAATAAAGTTGATTCTATATTTGAAATTGAACATTCAATTTCAAATATAGAAAGATTTAAACTGGGATATATAGATGATAATAAAAATTGATATTTTAACTAAAACTTAACTTAATATCTTAATTTTTTATTCTTTTTTGCTTACTTTTATCGTTAAATTTAAATTTAAAATTACTAGTTCCATATTTTTTTAATTTTTAAATGAAATTGATGCTGAAAAAATACTTTTTAAAGATTTCCAGTTTATCACTATTAATTATCATTTTTATCTCATCATGTAATCTTGATGAATTTGATTTTGATAAAATATCTGATCAAGTTGTTTATAAGCCTGGTTTTGCTTTTCCTATTGCTAGAGTAAAGGCAACTATAGAAGATTTTTTGGATAAATCTGATACTACTATTATTATTGATAAAAGCAATAAAAATTTATTAAAAATTAGATATGATCAACCTGATCTTATTGATGTGTCATTGAGTGAAGTATTTGATATATCAAGCGTTTCAACTAGTATATCTCAAAGTATGACTACTGAAACAGTTGATATTGCTGATGTTTCAGGTACAGAAACAAAAATTACGCTAAGAAATTTAACTGATAATTTTCCTGCCTTATCTGGCTTAAATGCATTTGATGGTGCTCAAGCCCCTTTTCCAGGTTTTAATTCCAGTGGATTATCCGGAGGAGATTACAATTTTACTGCATTAGATCAATTTCAGTCTGCTACTTTCCAATCTGGAACTATGGAACTTACTATGGATAACCAACTTCCTGTTATAGTTAGTGCTACATATCAATTGAGAAGTGGAGGAACTCTTATTGGAGAGTTTGTTTTTACTGATGTAGCAGCAGGTCAAACTAAAACTGTTTCACTTAATTTAGCAGGAAAAACTTTTACAAATGCAATGACAGTTAATTTGAAAGAATTTGTAACACCTGGTTCTTCAGGATCAAATGTATCAATTAACTTAGATGGATCTTATATGGGTATAAAGGTTGATATTAAAAATGCTAAAATTAACTCTGGGGTAGTTAAGGTAACTGATTCTAAAGCAGTTGAAAGCTCAACTGAATATCCAGTAGATATTGGCGACGGTATAAAATTAAAGAAGCTTACTTTAAAAACTGGTACAATCAATTTTACAATATCTTCTGCTATGACTGTAGATATGGAGATGAAAATTAAACTTCCTAGAGGAATTAAAGATAATGATACACTTCAAACTACGATTAGTATACCTAGTGGACAAACTATAAATTATGCATGGCATATAACTGGTTCTACGCTAGATTTATTTTCACCTGCAACCTCTACATATAATTCTTTGTTAGCAGAATTTGAAGTTGGTGTAAGTTCAGGAGGATCATATATTAATTATGCTTCTGGTCAAACAATATCTGTTACTGCAGGTTTCGCTAATTTAGAATTAGATTATGCTGAAGGTAATTTTGGTCAGATGGAAGTTAAACTTGATTCTGGTAATTTTGATATAGGAGCTGATTTCTTTGATTTTTATGATAAAGTGGATGGTGAATTTTCTCTTACTAACCCTAGTATGGGTCTTACATTAAAAAGCTCTATAGGGATTCCAGCGCAATTAGATCTTCAGGTTACAGGAATTGATAAAATAGGAAATACTTCATCACTTGATGCAGAAAAACAGAGTATAAATTATCCTAAAACAGTTTCGGAGGGTGAGGTTGAAACGGTTATTGCATATAATAAAGATAATTCTAATATTGTTGGTCTTTTAGATTTACCTCCTGATGAATCTATATCTTATAAAGGATCAGTAAAACTTAATCCAGATGACACTACTGTTTCAAATAATTTTATTTATGGTGATTCAAAGGTATCTGGGGGATTGTTTTTTGAAGTTCCATTTCAAATTTCAGCTAAAGATATGAGTTATAGTGATACAACTAATCTTGATTCTTTTGATAGTTCATACGAAGATTTTAATGATTATTTTAAAAGCGCAGAAATGTCAATGCAATTTACATCTGGTTTACCATTAGGTTTATCTGTTATTATATCATTCTTAGATGATAGTTCCAATACTCCTTTAGTCACTTTAGATCCATTTACTATTGATCCGGCACCAGTCGATGATTCGTCTTTTATAAGTGCTAATTCTGAGGGTACTGCTAAATTAAGTTTGAATAAGTCTCAGTCTGATAAAATTTATAAATCAACTAGAATGATATATCAAGTAAAAGTAAATTCCTTTCAAAATAAAGGGGTTAACATTACTTCAGATGCAAGTTTAGAGTTTATGCTTGCCATGAAAGTTTTATTTAACATTAGTAATCTAAATGGTGGTTAATCGATGAAAAAATTAAAAACAATTTTATTCAGATTAATAATGAGATATTCACTCTTATTGTTTTTTATATTTTTCTCACTAAGTGGGTTTTCTCAAGGTTTTTTAACCATGTATGGATTGAAAGGATTACCAAATAATAATGAACTTAATCCGTCTTTGTATGATGATTCTAGTAAATTGTACATAGGACTTCCTGTTCTCTCTGGAATAAGTATGAAATCAAGTCTCGATTTTGCTTACTCAGATTTAATTCATTATAGACCGGCAGGTGATTCATTAATAATTGATATTCCAAAATTTTACAAGAAACTAAAAAATAAAAATAAGCTTTCTCTAGAGTCGACTATTAATCTTTTCAGTTTTGCAATTAGAGGTAGAAGTAAAAAAGAATGGTTAGGTTTTGATAATTTTAGAGTTTCTTTTGATATAAAAGAAAGACTTTTAGGTCAGATTGGTATTGATAAAGGTTTTTTCACTCTTCTTCATGAAGGTAATATTAATTATTTAGGAAAAAACTTTGATTTAGGTAATATGTCCATGAATATGACTCATTATCGAGAGTATGGTATTGGTTTCACAAAAGATATAATGTTATTTGATAAAAGATTTTCTGCTGGTGTTAGAACGAAATTTTTGTTTGGAAAAGGTAATTTAAATGCTGATAAGTTCAATATGCAGTTATTGTCAGATGATTTGCCCTCTTTTTTACAATATACAGCACTAGCTGATGCAAATGTTTCATCTCCTTTAATTTTTACATTTGATGATGAAGGTCTAATCGATGATGTTAATTCTTCAAACCTTGAAGATACAGATTCCTTAATTGGTTATCTTAGAAATACTAAAAACAAAGGTTTTGCATTGGATTTGGGTGCAACCTATGAATTTTCAGATAAAATTACTTTTGGTGCTAGCTTAATTGATTTTGGAACCATAAGATGGAAAAAAGGCGTTTATAATTTATCTGCAAATGCTTCTTATAGATTTAATGGTGTTGATTTAACTCAATCTATTAATGAAGATGATGCTGATTATAAATCAACGGATGATGTTTTAGATGAAATGTTAGATTCATTAGAAAACTCTTATAAGATTACAAATTCAGAAAATAAATATTCAACTCCAATTCCAACAAAATTGTATTTTTATGGAAATTATAAATATAATTATAAATTAGATTTTGGTTTATTATCAAGATTCTATTTCTATGAAAATAATTCTGATTTTTCATTAACTCTATCTGCTAATGCAAAGCCAGTGAAGTGGTTTTCATTTTCAGCTAGTTATTCTGCCATTAATGGAAACTATAATAATCTAGGTATTGGTATGACTATACGTGGTGGACCTGTTCAATTTTATTTATTATCTGATAATATAGCAGCTGCTATGAGGCCTTCTAGAGCTCAATTTATTAATTTTAGATTTGGTATAAATTTATTATTTGGTAGAGATTGGGGTACCTATATTGTAAATAGTCCAAGACAGTAAATCAACCAGTTCACTCTTCAAATTAAATTATATGTTTTTACTCCTTTATTTAAGTATCAATTCAATTATTTTACATTTTCCTGAAAATAAATGGATAGATATATTTAATGGTAAAAACTTGAAGGGCTGGGAAATTAAAATTAGAGGCCATAAAGTAAATGATAATTTTAATAATACTTTTAAAGTTAAGGATGGTGTTTTAGAAGTTTCATATGATGGATATGATCAATTTAACGATAAATTCGGCCATATTTTTTATATTTTAAAGGAATTTGAAGATTATCATTTAAGTTTAGAATATCGTTTTTTTGGATCTCATTTGTCAGGTGCACCATCTTGGTCTTTAAAAAATAGCGGTATTATGATTCATTCCCAATCTCCTTATTCAATGTTAATTAATCAAGAATTTCCTGTAAGTGTTGAAGCTCAACTTTTGGGTGGTATTGATAAAAGTAAAACTAGAAATACACTTAATATGTGTAGCCCTGGAACAGAAGTATCTATAAATAGTATTAAAGCTTTGTCACACTGTATAAACTCTAAATCAAAAACTTATTATTCTGATGATTGGATAAAAGCTGAGGTAATAGTATATTCAGATTCGATTATTCATCATATAATAAATAAAGATACAGTTCTTAGTTATACAAATATTACAATAGGGGGAGAGTATACTCCTGAAAACTTTTCTAAGAAAATAGGGAGTAAATTAAAAAAAGGGTTTATTTCTCTCCAATCTGAGGGTCATCCGATTCAATTTAAAAACATAAAAATAAAACCTCTCTAAACTTTAGAAAGGTTTTATTTTAAATGTATTAATTTATTCCTTCACCAAGAATATGTGGTGCTCCAACTTTTTTAAGTTCTGATTTTATTTCAGGAATTTTAATTTGATTAACTTCTTTAACTTTATCATACATTTTTGACAACATACTTTCAGCAACAGATAACTGTTCCTTGTGAAGGCCTGTTGGTCCATATGTAGTAGATAGACCTCTCGTTGCTACTCTCATATGATAACTGACTGTTGGTTTATTTTTCTCACCAATTTCTGATTTTGATTTATTACCGTTAAGCTCTTCATCAAGATCATGGAGATGAGTTTTTAAATCATATATCTTTTTATTTAATTCACCAGATTTTGCATGAGATCTTGACAAAGCAACACTCATTGCATTTACCATATTTATACTTTCTCTTAATACGTCAGATACGATAGAAGATTTTTCATTCAATTCTTTTACTTTTTGAGCAAAAGTATTATAATCTTCATAAGAAGTGCCTTTTAAAGTACCTTCTCTTAGAGGAACCACATTAAATTTGACTGGGCCATCTAATTGGCTAATTACACCATCGTCTTCTTTGTATAAATCAACTGAATAACTTCCTGGAGTAACCATTGGTCCAGATGAATTCCATCCTCTTCTTCCTCCTTGAGCAGAAGATCCTGAAGATGGTCTTACTGGTCTTGGATTAGAGTGTCTAAGATCCCAAGCTACTCTATTCATTCCTTTTTTATTGGATCCAGTTATCTTTCTAACTACGTTTCCATCTTTATCCTTTATGTAAAACCAGATCTTTACTCTTTCTTCTCTTCTTTCATCTTCAAGAGCATCCCATCCTGGGAATGGA
>TARA_B100001175_G_scaffold67230_1_pt1 | contig 11802 bp, 7 predicted proteins | sample TARA_B100001175 | Tara Oceans TARA_B100001175
ACCCAGCTTGTAAGCTAAAGCTTGTCCCGGCCAAACAATATATCGGTCAACCTCAACCACTATATCATGCTCTGCCTTACCAGCATTGGCTTTAAAAAAATCAATTGCTTGGTTTCGAGACCAACCCTTAGCATGCAATCCAGTATCAACCACCAGTCGAATAGCTCTCCACATTTCATAGGTTAATTGACCGAACTTAGAGTAAGGATCCGTGTAAAATCCCATTTCTTCCCCAAGACTCTCTGAATACAAACCCCACCCTTCGACATAACCAGTATAACGACCATACTTACGAAATTCAGGCAGACCTTCAATTTCATCAGCAATAGCTAGCTGCAGATGATGCCCTGGAACAGCCTCATGAAGTGCAAGAGCTTCCATTTCCCATTTAGGCCTCGAAGTAAGATCATATGTATTAGCAAAAAAGAAACCAGCACGTCCGGCTTCATTTGAACCTGGTTGATAATAAGCAGTAGTTACAGACTTTTCTATATAGGAAGGTATAGGAACCACTCCGTAAGGCTGTCGCGGCAACTTACGGAACAACTTAATTAATTCGGGGTCGGCACGTTTACAAATATCTCGATATCCAGCCAACAATTCATCAGCAGTCTCATAATAAAAACGAGAGTCTGTTCTAAGGAATTTAAAGAAATCAATTAAGCCCTCATTAAATCCTACCTCTTCTTTTATTGCCTCCATTTCCTCTCTAATACGTTTAACCTCAATTAACCCTATTTCATGGATCTTATCAGGAGTTAATGACGTTGTGGTATAATGCCGAATCATATAGTCATACCATTTAAGACCATTTGGCAATGCGCTACGGCCTACGGAATCTCTACATTTAGGAACATATTCATCTCGAAGATATACATGCAAACGATTCAAAGCTGGTTTAACTTCGCTCAAGTAAACATTCTCAGCAGTTTTTTTAAGACGAGCTTGATCAATCAAGGAAACTGTTTCTGGAAAAGATTTAAAATGAGTAAGCATTGGCGAAGCAAACGCATCCTCATGAATCTGACCTAAAACTTGATCGGCTAATGTCCTTAAGGGTATTTTAGGAGGAACAATTCCTCGAACCAGTCCTTCCTGTAATAAAACAATTGTTTGATCAACCAAATCAGAAACACCCGAGAGCCTTGAAAGAATTGTTTTATAATCATTCAAATTTGATCTCGGCATCATTTCAATCATAGAAGGAACATCTCTTGGCAAACCTTCCATTTGATTGATTACAAGATATTCACCAGGGAATTGCTGCTTCTCAACTGACATCTCAGCATTGCGACGAAATAAATCATAATTAAGTTGATTATCTACAGACAGCTTAGAACGCTTAATGGAAAGAATAGTTTTCAATGTAAGCCTATCAACTTCTTTTCCCTTTTCTAAGGCCTTTAGTGAAAGATCGCTCCACCGATGATTTTGACCTGGATAACCACGCCAAGTAGCAGACTCAGGAGATGACATCATTTGATATTTCCAATTAGCATCAAACAACTGCCAAAGCCTCTTTTCCTCATCTAAGCTTTTAGAAATAATAAGCTCATTACATTTATTGCGATAATCGATTATGTAATCTGAAGACAAACACACTGGGGTCATTATAAAAATAATTAATATAAAAAAATACCGGATCATTGTGGCAGTGTTGTAACATTTAGCTAATTTAGTGAAAACCCCTTAAAACAAAGTAGTAATATCTTACTATAAAAAACTGGCAATTATTGTTTTAAAACCTCAGCTTCTGTCTTTCTAATGAAGTCTATTAGTAAATATATATAGACACTAAAAAGGACTTAAAACGAAAAATGAAACTCAAAATTAAAAACCATCGAGAATCATTAGATTGTTTCAGCTCAGGAGTAAATAAACACTTTCATTTGTGAATCGAACTGTCGTCCTAAATGTTGTTGGCCTCTCCCAACGTTGTATTGGTAAGCACACACCTGCTATTTCTAAATTCCTTTCCAATGGCCATGCAAAAACTATTGATCCAGCATTCCCGGCTGTCACCTGTACCGCTCAGTCCAATTACCTTACAGGTAAAACCCCAACTCATCACGGGATTGTAGGTAATGGTTGGTATAATCAAGAAATAGCTGAAGTTACATTCTGGAAGCAACCAAACCAAACTGTTCAAGGTTCAAAAATATGGCATGACATAAAGGGTGTAGACAAAAACTTCTCCTGCGCCAAAATGTTTTGGTGGTACAACATGTATGCCGATGTTGATTGGTCAGCAACCCCAAGACCCATTTATCCAGCTGATGGCAGTAAACACTTCGATATTTATTGTTGGCCATTTAATATTAGTCAGGAATTGAAAAATGAAATTGGTGAATTCCCCTTCCCGTGCTTTTGGGGCCCAATGGCAGGAAAACAGTCTCCAGCAGGGAAGCCCGAATCTGTCAGTCAATGGATAGCAAATTCTGCAAAATGGATAGAGGAAAAACAAAAACCCACACTTAACCTAGTCTATCTTCCTCACCTTGATTACAATATGCAAAGACTGGGACCTCAACATAAAGAGATCGAAAACGATCTCATTCGAATAGACAATATAGTTGGAGACCTTATAGATTTTTTTGAAAACCGAGGAGTCCAAGTTATTCTCCTTTCCGAATACGGAATAACTCCAGTGAATCATCCAATTCATTTAAATAGGATTTTCCGAGAGAAGGGTTGGTTAACAATAAAGGATGAACTTGGACTTGAGCGTCTTGACTGCGGCAACAGCAAGGTTTTTGCTGTCGCAGATCATCAAGTTGCCCATGTTTACATCAAAGATTCATCTATAGAATCCCAAGTCCGATCACTACTTGAATCAACTCCCGGAATCGATTCTGTTTGGGGAGATAATGAAAAAAAAGAAAAAGGTATTTACCACAAACGAGCAGGCAATCTGGTTGTAACATCTAATGAGAACTCGTGGTTCACATATTACTATTGGCTAAATGATAAACTTGCTCCGGACTTTGCTCGATGCGTTGATATCCATCGAAAGCCTGGCTATGATCCAGTCGAATTGTTCAAAGATCAGATACGAGGATCGATGCCACGAGTGATGCTTAATTTACTTAAGAAGAAGTTCGGCTTTAGAATGTTAATGGACATTATACCACTCGATGCAAGTCTAGTTAAGGGATCTCACGGGTGCAGACCCAAAAACAAAGAGGATTGGCCTATGATTATTTCAAAGAAAGAAACTGCATTCTCTGCAGAATCAACATTAAATTCCACTGATGTTTACGACGTACTCCGGTATCACATCCTCGGTTGAATTAGTGCAATTTTAATTTTTAAGCTACTAAGAAAATAATAGATCAGAAATTAAGAAGATAATTTAAGTCTCGAATGAGTTTCCACATCCACACGATTCTTTAGCATTGGGATTTTTAATCTTAAAGCCTGAGTCGTTGAGATCATCATGATAATCGACTATAGCCCCTTTTAGATAATTTGCGCTAAATTCGTCCACTAGAACGGTTTCACCAAAAGATTTAATCGCATGATCATTGTCACGCTTTTCGTCAAACACCATCCCATACTGAAGGCCGCTGCAGCCTCCTTTCTCAACAAAAATCCTTAAAGTTTTTTCAGCATTTTCAGGTTCATTTTGACGAACAACAGCCACCTGCTTAGCAGCTTCTTCTGTAACTGTTATAATTTGCTCAGTTAATGTATCTTCGTTCATTAAGCAATAAAGAATCAAAGTAACCTTGGCAGGTGGAAACGTCAACATAACCAACTCTTTTTTCAGAAAACTTGAATTTACATCATAATCAAGCCAACGTTTCCACGTCTTTACAAATGAGTATTCAACCAATTAGAACATTTAACGCTGATGCCCTTCCTGTACGTGTTTTTGCAACTGAAAAAGATATGGCAATAGACGTTGCCCATACAGTTCATGATTTTCTAGTTGAGACCATTAATCAAAAGGGCCACGCAGCTGCCATTTTAGCAACTGGCAATTCACAGATTCAATTTTTGCGGAATCTGGCTGATCTAGGTGGCATTGATTGGAGTAAAATGACTTTATTCCATATGGACGAATACCTAGGAGTTGATGAAAATCACCCTGCCTGTTTTCGAAGGTATATGAGAGAGCGAGTTGAATCACAAGTTAGCCCAAAGGTATTCCACTACCTTGGAGGAGATGCTTCTGAACCTATCGCAGAGTGTGAACGCTATGAATCCCTTCTCAAAAGCCAGACTATTGACTTATGTTGCATGGGCGTTGGAGAAAACGGACATATCGCATTTAATGACCCTCCCGTAGCAAATTTTGAAGACAAACGTTTAGTTAAAATTGTTGAACTTGATGTCGAATGCAGAATGCAACAGGTCAACGAAGGGCACTTCCCAAATTTAGAAGCAGTACCAAAATATGCATTAACATTAACTGTTCCAGCACTTTGCTCTGCAAAAAAAATTATCTGTGTTGCCCCTGAATCAAGAAAAGCAGCACCAGTAAAAGCACTATTAGAAGGACCAATAAGTACTAATTGCCCTGCCTCTTACTTACGTACAAAGCCACAAGCGACTTTGTATGTTGATACAGACTCGACAAAACTTTTGGAGAAGTACTAACAATCCCTTAACGACCTGGAGGTATCGGAGCGCCTGGCAACATAGGCACTGGAGGCCCTTGACCAGGAACCGGCGGGCGAACAGGCATTTGCCCATTAATGTTACCAGCAGAGGGCTCTTTTAATGCATTCTCAAAAGGCAAAGGAGGCATTGGAACCCCAACTCTTTCGGCCTCCTGCTTCTGCTGCACCATCTCAATAGCCTGCATAGCTGGATCACGATCTTGCTGAATAACAGGAGGATTCGGATTTGTTGAGCCACCCCTAACCGGGACAGTCCTCATAGAATTTGAAGACCTTCCAGGAACAGATTTTACATTACTTCCCGTTCCCCTACTAGAGGTTGAACTAGTTCTAGATGAACGAGCGGACGAACTAGTAGTTCTACCTGAGGAGGATCGTGACGATGATGACTTGGAAGATGTTGATCGTGAACTTGATTTTGATTTCGAAGGAGCCTTAGCAAGAGATGTCTTAAAAGTATGCTCTTCATTACCTAAATTTAACTCAAGTAGTTTGCCATTTCGTAACAACTTAACCAACCCTGCTTTTGCGTCTATCGACTTAACTTCTATAGAACCCTGCTTATCTCCGACAGGAATTTGAAAATAGTTTGTCTCAGGCGGTTTAGCACTACTATCAATTAAAGCTAAACAAGCTTTCTCTACTCCCTTTAAACGAAAAATCCCAGTAAACTTAAGGTCTAGATCTTTTAAGGGTTCAGGCGGGGGCGGGCTATCCTTTCGAGTAGGAGGTTCATTGGCTAAGTCAAAAGCATTTCGCTTATTAATTGCTTCATAAGGATTCCCATCAGATTGAGCATCCTGAATAGCTGAAGCCGATAAAATCGATACAGAGAACAAGCACATCAACAAAAGCACTCTATTCAATATATCTGATTTTATAACCATAACAGATATTTTAAACACCACTGATTCAGAATGGTTGCTTTCTGAAATTAAACTCAACATCAAAAAACGACCTATCCCTAATAGAATGTAATAATTAACCCTTTTTAGTAGGCTGCTTGAGCTCCCTTAACTGTTCTTTTTTGCATCCAGGGCATCATAGAGCGAAGACGAGATCCCACTTTTTCAATATTATGTTTTTCACCAGCTTTAAGTAATTTATTGTATTGCTTATAACCGCCCTTGTATTCCCTAACCCAAGCTTTAGCAAACTTACCGTCTTGAATATCTTTCAAGGCAGCTTTCATCCTTTTCTTGACACTTGAATCAATAATCTTTGGACCAACTTTAACATCTCCCCACTTCGCAGTTTCAGATATTGAAAAACGCATTCCGCTGACACCTGACTCATTGATTAAATCAACAATTAATTTAAGCTCATGAAGGCATTCAAAATATGCCATTTCCGGCTGATAACCTGCTTCAACTAAAACTTCATAACCCGCCTGAATTAAGGCACTAGTCCCGCCACAAAGAACAGTCTGTTCACCAAACAAGTCGGTTTCAGTTTCTTCTTTGAAAGTAGTTTGAATAACCCCAGCTCGAGTCCCGCCAATACCTTTGGCCCACGCGAGTGCAATTTTTTTGGCTTTTCTGTCAGCATTTTGCTCAATAGCTATTAAGCTTGGGACTCCCTTACCTTCGACATATTGACGCCGTACAATGTGACCAGGACCTTTTGGAGCAACAAGAATAACGTTCACATCCTTGGGAGGAACTACTGTTTTAAAATGAACAGCAAAGCCATGAGAAAAAAGAAGAGTCTTTCCCTTTGTTAAATTTGGCTTTATGTCGTTTTTAAAAACCTCTGCCTGCTTTGTATCAGGCACAGCAACAAAGATTACATCAGCTCGCTTTACAGCTTCTGAGTTCTCGTAAACCTTAAACCCTTTATTTTTGGCCACTTTAGCCGATTTACTGCCCTTGTAGAGACCTATAATAACATTCACACCACTATCTTTTAGATTAAGTGCGTGTGCGTGACCCTGGGAACCAAAACCTAAAACAGCCATGGTTTTACCTTTTAAAACATTAAGGTCCGCGTCTTTATCGTGATATACTTTTGCTGCCATATTTTTTTCGTAAATAAAATTATTTTCTTGGTAAAGCTACCTTGCCTGTACGGGTCAACTCCTGCACTCCAAAGTTTTCCATCAATCCCAGAAACTTGCTAACCTTAGATTCACTTCCGGTAATTTCAATTGTTAAACTTGATGGCTGAACATCAACAATCTTGGCTCGGAAAATATCTGTAATCTGCATCACCTCTGCACGAGATTGAGAATCTACACCTACTCGAACTAAAACTAATTCTCGATCAACATACTCACCATCTCGGAAGTCCTGCACCTCCAATGAATCAACAAGCTTATTTAGCTGCTTAACAATCTGATCTAAAGTTGCATCATCTCCTCTAGTTATAATAGTCATTCGAGACATACTAGGGTCATGAGTTGGAGCAACATTCAAAGAATCTATATTGAAACCACGGCCACTAAATAAACCTGCAACGCGCGTAAGCACGCCAAACTTATTTTGAACCAATACTGATATGGTATGTCGCATGATCTTAATTCTTAACAACCTTAAAGTTGTCTTTAACAGAATCCGTACTTTTAAAAAAAGCGAAATTCAAAACAACCGGCGGGAAAAGCTAGGACAAGGCCTAAACGGGGTCAACCTTTTTGCCTCTTAATTAAGTAACTTAAGCACTATTTATTTTGTTATCGGAAGAACAACAGGAACTGCTTTAATAAGCTTTCCGTCAACGGATCGATATTGAGCCAATATTGCAGCCTTTCTTTTAGGTGCATTTGCTGGGTCCCAAAGCAATCGAAAATCATACACCACACCTATCTGAGTCGTTAACATATGTTTTTTCAATTTCTTCGAATTAAATTTCCATATTTGCAAGGGATCACCATCAATCGTAGATTCATATAGCAAAAACTCAATCTCACCTTTGTTAACCTTTATAGGCTTCGGCATATCTTGGTCGAGAGCATAAATCTTTGCTGTAAATCCATCTACACCGGGTTTGTTGTCGAGATTTAAAACTGAAGGTGAAGTAAATAACCGAATAGAATCTACAGCCCCAACACCAGATAAACCGATTGAAATCTTCCGATCACTAACACTATCTCGATCAGTGACGCATCCGCAAAATACTTGAGCTATAAAGGCAAAGAGAATTAAACGCTTAAATAATTGTCCATATATAAAAAATCTTATAGATCTTTTATGCATCAAATTTTATCTCTCAACTTACTTTGTGATGGTTCCGGAATCGCAACCCCCTTTTCTTTTCGAGCTTTCGGCTTTATAGAATCAAGGATTCTCATTTGAGTTTCATTTCTTTTAGTTCTCCTATCGTTAATGGGCTGCAAAAAAGTAGAATTATCAATAGACTTTCGACTGTACTTTTCTATCTCTTCTGGAGTGTCGATAACTTGAGGAGTCAAAATAATAAGCAACTCTGTTCGGCTTCTAATCTTCTGGGTCCTTTTAAAAGCCACTCCAAGATAAGGAATATCACCAAGTAGTGGTATCTTAGTAACGCGTTCATTGTCCTCTGTGCTGATTAATCCCCCCATAACAACTGTCTGGCCATCTTGAACGCTAACCATCGTACTTGCACTACGATTGTTAATTACGGGAGCATTAAATCCCTCTGAAATAGGAACACTCGAAGTTGATAATGAACTTATAGTTGGTTCAACATCCAGCTTCACAAGCCCATCAGGACTAATTCTTGGAGTTACACTAAGCTGGACGCCAACTTGTTCGTAGCTGAATGAATTAACCAAATTTCCTCTTTCATTATAACTGCTGCCGGTAACAAAAGGAACACGCTGCCCAATATCAATTGTTGCGGGCTGATTATCAGCCGCTAAAATTTGCGGTCGACTTAATACTTCCAATCGTCCATCACTTTGCATAGCACGCAAAATAAAATCTACATCGCCGTTAGTTATAGTCGCCGTTAAGCCTCCAAGTGCAGAACCAGATTCACTTCCAAAACTAGACCCAGCGGAGAAATCATTACCGCCTTCATCTCCAGGGAAAGAAGCATCAGGAATAAAGTCTCGACTTACTGCCCAGTCAATACCTTGATCGTTATTTCCATCCAAAGTTACTTCTGCCAATAAAACTTGAATCAGCACTTGACGCTGAGGCTGATCGAGTTGATCGATCATTTCTGAAACCTGCTCAAAATAACGAGGGCTAGCAGAAACAAGTAATGCGTTATTAGTTGGTTCTGCAACGATGGCAACCTCTTCGTCAAGCAGTCTCTGCGCGGTGCCAACCGCCTCCGTACCAAGTACAGCTTGTACTCGTTGACGGGCCTGATCAAGAAATTGCGTAAGAGCCAATGCAATTTCTTCAGCCTGTGCATTTTTCAAACGATAAACCTTAGTAATCCTTTCTTGAGCAGGGCTAGAATCAAGCTCCGTAATAATCTGTATTGCCAACGAGACATAGTGCTCAGATCCACCAACCAATAAACTATTTGTACGAATGTCAACCGTTACTGTAAGCGCGTTTTGCTCCGCTGTACCAATTGTGGGCTCGTTCTCTCCGCCAATTAAAGGCTTTGATGGCTTAACTAATGTATAACGAATAGAACGAGAATTAGAATCCCCACCTGCAGCCTCCAAACGAAATAAATTAGTCAACACTTCTGCCATTCGTCCAGCATCTGCATTACTCAATTGAAGCACCTTGATTTGAGCAATCTGAGGCGAACTTGAATCAAGCTTCTTAATCACTTGCTCAATTAATTCCATGTTATCTACAGGAGCAGAGACCACTAGTGAGTTAGTTCGTGGATCTGGAGTAATTAAAACGCCTTCGCGTAATCCAGTAGCAACTAATTCATTATCCTCAATAGTTCGAGTGATAAATTGCAACAGTTCTTGGCGGTCAGCACTCTGAGAAGTTAGGTTCAAAGGTTTGGTGTTAAGTGCAGTATTAAGAAGTAGTGCCAAGTCAGTAGCACTGGCATGTTTTAGTGCAAAAACACGAATTTCAGACACTCGACTTACTTCATCAGTATCTAATTGCTGAGCTAGTTCTTCGATTCGCTTAAGGTCGTTTTCACCTGCTGAAACAACAAGCGCATTAATTCGCTCATCAACGCTGATAGCTACAGAAGGTCCAGTTGTTGAGCCTGTATCTCGATACAAACCCTGAATAATCTGAGACACACTAGAGGCATTTGCTTTTGAAAGAGATAAAACGGCTACATTTATATCTGGATCTGTTTGTTCAGAATCTAAACGTTTCACCAAATCACGAACCATAGGAAGATCCTCGGTTGTAGCACCAACAACTAAAGAATTAGCAATAGAATCAGCAATAATTGTAACCGGTTGAGGAGTTTGACCTCCTTGAGGAGTTGTTCGGCCAGCAAAAAGTCGATCAAGCATAGTTTTAAGTTTTACAGCAGAACCATTCTTTAAAGAAATCACTTCATATTGATTCAGAGCTACAACCGCATCAGCATCTAATTTCTCAAGTAATTTATCGATAATGGAGAAACTTTCCTTTCCACCTGTTATCAGCAAAGTGTTAGTACGTTCATCCGGAGTTACAGCAACAGGAACAACAGCGTCAGCATCACCCACAGAGGCTTCTGCTGTTCTTTTGGATTTAAAAAATGAATCAATTGTTGCTGCTAAACGTGTAGCCGATGCATGTTGCAATTGATAAAGTTTTAATGCACCGGATTTGGCATAGTTTTGAGTATCAATTTGATTAACGACTTCACGTACAACAGCCAAATTTTCAGGACTAGCTGAGATGATAAGAGTATTAGTGGCAAGGTCCACTGAAATTGCGATACTCTCACGACTAGCCCGAGCCGCTCTTGATCGAGTAGACCCAGGACGATACAAACCCTGCTTAATTAAAGAGCGCAACATAGCAGCTGCTCGCTGGGCATCAGCATAATTCAAAGGAATAATCGTTAACTGACTTGTCTCTGCCGTAGGTTCAATATCAATTTTCGCCACAAGTTCTCTAATCAATTCGAGGTTCTCATTACTTGCAGTAATAATTAGTGAATTAGTTAACCCGTCAGATTCAACATTTACTCTCTCTTGTGCCTGACTTGGTTCACCTGGTTGAAGCAAGTTTCGGCGCCTAGCAGAAAAAACATCGTTAACCATTCCTGCAACTTGCGAAGAGTCATTGTGAACCAATGGCAATACTTCAACTTTTATCCCTGGATTATCAGATTTTTTATCTAATTTTAGAATCAAACTATTTACGATAGCTAGAGTTTTTGAAGAAGCTGAAATTATTAAAGCATTTGTCCTCCCATCCACAACGATGTTTGGAAGATCTTCTTGTCGAATTTGATCCCTCGACTGACCTTTATAAAGATTTTCGATTATATTCTGTATTGTAGAAGCATTTGCATAATCTAAAGGATAAATTTGAATTGCCTCCATACCTCCAACCGATGGAATATCCAAAGTATTAATGATTTCTTTAATTAATGGCAATAAATCTGATCGAGCTGCCACAATAAGTGTATTTGAACGGTCATCCCCTTGAATTGACAATGCGTCACGAGCTGCAGGAGCATCCGAGGTAATAACTCCCTCTTCCTGCATATGTAGCCTTAAGCGAGTTACTTGCCGACTTATTCCCTCACGTGAAGGGTCGTTGTTATTTTCATTAAAAACAGATTGTAACATAGGAACTACTTGATCAGTAGAAGCATGTTTTAATTTAAAAACTTTCACATCGGTTACAAAATTTTCAACATCCTTATCTAAGTCAGTAATTAACCTTTCAGCTAAATCAACTGAATCAGGGTTGCCACTCATAATGATGCTATTACTTCGATCATCTACCCCAAAATTTAATTGATCTACTAAAGCTTTTCCTCCACTCCCCTCAGGCTCGGCTTTTCCTCCAGGGCCTTCTCCAAGAGATTGACTTTGTGAAAAAATATTTTCTAAAGTATCACGAACATCTTCAGCATTTGCATAGCTTAAAGCGACAAGACGAACAGTTACCCCATCAATAATTGAAACTGAATCCATCAAACTTACAAACGCTTTTAACGCAATCATATTATCAGGAGTAGAAGTGACAATAAGTCGATTAATACCATCTGAAGATTCACCAAAAATCTTAATTGGCTGAGTCAAATCTAATTGCACCGGCTGACCTTCATTGTTTGTAAGATTTAATTTCTGAATCTGCTCAACCAAGTTTTG
>TARA_B100001175_G_scaffold117658_1_pt1 | contig 11745 bp, 6 predicted proteins | sample TARA_B100001175 | Tara Oceans TARA_B100001175
GTCGCCTCTGATCATTTAAAATTACCGAAAATAGTATGCAAACACAAGTTCAAAAGGAGTCGATTGAAAATGCAATTGAGCAGGCAAAACTATTCGGAATACTCAAATATTTACCTGATGGGGAATTGACACATGCTCCATTCTCACTGAGTCCATATTCAATATCGACATCAGAGCTGCTGGAAATGATTGAACTAACACCATATTTCAGTGAGTTAATGATTAATGTTTCACAGGATTGGGGATTCCTTGATGAGACCCTGAGTCCTATTTCTAAAACCGACCCTTTTTTAAAAATGTTACTGGATTTAAGAGAGCATGAGGTATCACAGAGCAGGCAATTACTTGTACAGCGCAATGATTTCTTTTTGATCAAGGATGACATTGGCAAAGGTGGTCATGACTCTTCGTCATCTGGTGAAGATACTTCTGCTTCAGCACTGAGACAAGTTGAAATAAATACAGTCTCTGCAAGTTTCCCTTTTTTAATTACTCAACTTACTCGTTTACACCAGCATATATTTGAGCAGATTATTCCAAATAATCCGTTAAAACCAGTAGTTGATTCTTTTGCAAAAGCAATAAAGGATTATGGATCAACTGACGCAATAATGTTGCTAGTTTCCCAACCTGCGGAGAGTAACCGTTTTGATCAACTTGGATTGGAACAGCTTTTATGGGATGAGTACAAAATTCAGACTGTACGTAAAACATTAACTGAAATATATGAGAACGGTAGTCTAAGTGAAGGACACCTTATTTTGGCAGGGAAAAAAGTAGCCATTACTTATTATCGTGCAGGCTACACACCAGAAGATTTTAGCACTAGCTGTGCGATAAAAGGGCGTCAACTTATAGAAGCTTCCTCGACAATTCAGGTCCCTGATTTGGCGATGCAATTAGCCGGAATGAAAAAAATTCAACAGGTACTGACACGTCCAGAAATACTATCTAATTTTGTGTCTGAAGAAATATCGAAACGTTTCAGAAAAACTTTTGTTGGGATGCATTCCCTAGATGAAATCATTGAGACTCCAGAAGGAGAGATAAGTGCTTCGGAATGGGCTTCGATTAATCCTGAGAAATATGTGTTGAAACCACAACGTGAAGGTGGAGGAAATAATTATTTTGGCAAAGATATTCCAAAAAAAATAACTGAGATGAAGCGTGAAGAACAAGATGCTTATATCTTAATGGAGAAAATAAAGGCGAAAACTCATCAGGCAATTCTTGTGGTCAACGGTAAAGTTGAAAAGCATACTTCTGTTAGTGAGATCGGACGCTTCGGTATTTGTTTTGCGGAAAACGGTGTAGTACAAAGTAACGAGGATGTGGGCTACCTTGTTCGTACAAAAGCAAAAAACGTTAATGAAGGGGGAGTCTGTTCGGGTTTTGCCTGTTTGAATTCGTTGGCTAAGGCATAAAAAACGAAAGTTGGATAAATTTAAAACTCAATCCTGCTCTCGTTTTTTAGGAAGACAATTCAATTGTGGCGAGCAGATCTATTTCATCGAGGACTTTTCCGGTTCCTGTCGCAACGCTGGTGAGTGGATCATCTGCATGAAAAATTGGTAACCCGACTTCGGCCCGCAGTAAATCATCTATCCCAGAAAGTAATGATCCACCGCCCGCTAAAACAATACCACGGTCAACAATGTCTGCTGCCAGTTCAGGAGGAGTAGATTCCAGAGCATTCCGGATGGTTTTTACAATTTGTGAACAAACGTCACTTAGTGCCTCCAGAACCTCTTCTTCACCGAGAACCAGTGTTTTGGGAATACCGGTTACAAGGTCACGACCACGGACCTCATAGGATTTTGATTCATCTTTAATAAAGGCAGTACCTATGTTGATTTTAATATCCTCCGCGGTACGTTCGCCAATCAGCAGATTATATTTTTGTTTGATGAATTCAGCAATACTCTCGTCCATTTTGTCTCCGCCTACCCGTGCGGAATCGCTGTAAACTATACCTGCCAAAGAAATTACTGCAACTTCTGTGGTACCTCCTCCTATATCGACAATCATGCTTCCACTGGCCTCTGTAACTGGCAAACCTGCGCCAAGTGCTGCGGCCATTGGTTCCTCAATTAAGAAAACTTCTCGTGCTCCTGCAGATTCAGCAGCTTCCTTTACTGCTCGTCTTTCAACTTGAGTAATTCCAGATGGAACAGCAACTACAATTCGTGGTTTAAAACGGACAAAAGAAAATTTACTTTGAGTCTGACGTATGAAGTAACGCAGCATTTCCTGAGTTATATCAAAATCTGAAATAACTCCGTCCTTCATGGGTCTGATTGCAGTGATCGATCCTGGTGTACGGCCTAGCATTTGTTTAGCCTCTTCACCAACTGCCAGCACCTGTATTCTTCCACGGTTATCTTTTTGTACAGCTACGACGGATGGTTCACGAATGACTATCCCGCGTTGCCGCGTGTATACTAGAGTATTCGCCGTTCCTAAATCTATTGCTAGATCGTGAGTGAATACACTGGCAAATTTATTCATCATTTAGTTTTCCTTGTTTAATCATCTCACTGAGTCAAAGCAATGTCCTTCCAATACCTTTGAGTTATTTATGAATGTACAGACAGGTAGGGATCTTTAAAAGTAAAGCCTTTAAAAACAGTGTTTATTTTATTTTTAGTGTCCGGGTAGGGTTATACAGAAGTAATGCCAAAATTAAAATGTTCTAAGTTTATTTTTTGAAATCCCTGTACTTTTTGACTAACCCTTCTAATATTCTTTTATGAAACGTAGCAAAATGTTTGATCTTAATATTTATTTCTTTGTTTACGCTTTCAAGCAGCAAAGGCAATGTGCATTAGAACAAGATGTATAATTTTTAAAATACAGACTCTTAAGTTTAGTCAAGGAATGACCATAAAACAAGAATAAAAAGCTATTTGATGCTTTAATAAGCATTTTGGCATCACTTTATAATCAGAACAATTGAGGAATGAGTTTTCAACCAAGTCTCTTTTCCGGTAGACCGCCCACGGACATCTTCACTGCGCAAAATTTCACTTCCGGAATTTTACCAAAAGGATCGAGTACAGATGTGGTAATCAAATTTGCAGCGGATTCGTTATAACCGAATGACATAAATAGATTTCCTGGTTGTACGCCGAGGTCCTGATGTGCATATGTTGAAATTTTTCCGCGCCTTGACTCTATAGTTACTGTATCACCGGTCTCCACGCCTAGCTTTTCCAGGTCATCCGGATGAGCATAAACGACTGGGTACGGTTCAATTGTGTTCAGTACCGTAGCTCGGCGTGTCATACTTCCTGTGTGCCAGTGTTCGAGTTGACGAGCAGTGATAAAGACAAAAGGAAAATCTTTATCTGGCATTTCATCAGCATGTGTAAATTTAGCGGGAACAAAACGTGCTTTTGTGTTTTCAGTGGGAAAGCCTTTCTCAAAAATAATTGGATCGCCAGGGTCTCCTTCTTTTGTACAAGGATAGGTTACTGAATGTTCTTTTTCTAGACGCTCCCAGGTGATGCCTGCCATGCTTGGTGTGGCTTTTCGTACTTCAGAAAAAATATGTTCAGGACTTTCATAATTCCAGTCTAGTCCAAGCCTTCTAGCAACTTCCTGAATAATCCACCAGTCCTGACGTGAGTCTCCCGGGGGATCTATGGCCTGACGTCCTAGTTGTACCTGACGGTTGGAATTGGTAAAAGTTCCTGTCTTTTCCGGAAATGCCGATGCTGGTAAAATCACATCAGCAAAACCTGCGGTTTCGGTGAGGAAAATATCCTGTACCACTAAATGATTCAGCTTTGCCAAAGCACTGCGTCCGTGGTTCAGGTTTGGATCCGACATCGCAGGGTTTTCACCCTGAACGTACATACCTTTGACTCCGTCTGAATGCACAGCATCAATTATTTCCACCACAGTTAATCCTTTTTTAGGATTTAGTGATGTTCCCCAAAAATCCTCGAACCATTTTTTTATTTCCGGATCAATAACGGATTTATAATCTGGAAAGAACATTGGGATCAAACCCATGTCAGAAGTCCCCTGGACATTATTTTGGCCACGAAGTGGATGCAATCCGGTTCCAGGACGTCCGATCTGACCTGTCATTAGGGACAAGGCGATCAAGCAACGTGAATTGTCTGTGCCGTGAATATGCTGTGAAATTCCCATGCCCCACAAGATGATGGAGGATTCCGCGTTTGCATATGTACGAGCAACTTCACGGAGTGTTTCGGCAGTAATACCACAAATCGGTGAGACTGTTTCAGGACTGTAGTTCGCGACATTTGCTTTTAATTTATCAAAATCGGTGGTGTGTTCAGTGATGAATTTTTCATCGCATAAGCCTTCTTCTACGATGACATGCATCAACGAATTGAGCATTGCCACATCTGTGTCTGGTCGAAACTGAAGGCTATGAGTGGCGTGGCGTGCTAAATCTGTACTGCGAGGATCCATCAAAATCAGCTTTTTCCCATCCTTGACTGCATTTTTCATAAAAGTTGCAGCTACCGGATGGTTAGCAATTGGATTTGCTCCAATCAGAAAAATGACTTCCGCATCAGTTACATCCGTGAAGGGATTTGAAACTGCACCTGAACCAATGCCTTCCAACAAAGCACTGACAGATGAAGCGTGACAAAGTCGCGTGCAGTGATCAATGTTGTTGGTTCCAAATCCTGTACGCACAAGTTTCTGCAAAAGATAAGCTTCTTCATTACTGCCCTTGGCACAACCGAAGGCTGCCAGAGCATCCGGACCGTTTTTGTCACGGATATTGTTGAAGCCTGTGGCAGCAAAATCTAGAGCCTCTTCCCAGCTTGCTTCCCGGAAAACTTTTTGCCAATCTTCAGGTCGTAGCAATTCTGTGGTTTTCGGTGCATCCTTAAGACGTATCAAAGGTTTTTTGAGGCGGTCAGGATGGTGCACATAATCAAAACCGAATCGCCCTTTTACACATAATCTTTCCTTGTTCGCAGGACCTTTGCGTCCTTCAACTCGTAAAAGTTTTTTGTCTTTTACATGATAAGTTAACAAACATCCTACACCACAGTATGGACAAACCGATTCTACCTTTTTGTCAACTTTTTTTAGACCTACGTTATTTGCCGGCATCAAAGCTCCTGTCGGGCAGGCTTGCACACATTCTCCGCAGGCAACGCAGGTACTGTCACCCATTGGATCACCAAGGTCAAAAACAATTTCCGCATGAGAACCGCGAAAGGCCATGCCGATCACATCGTTAACCTGAACCTCTCTGCAGGCCCTGACACATCGTGTACACTGGATGCAGGCATCCAGATTAACCGACATCGCAGGATGGGAATTATCCAATTTTGGTTGCTTACGTCTGTAAAAACGGGGTTCGCCTAAGCCCATTTTTTCCACCCATTGATCAAGTTCAGAGTTTGGAGTATAAGGAGATTTGGCGGAATCTGGCATGTCGGCCAGTAGGAGTTCTAGTACCATTTTCTGTGAATGGAGGGCACGTTTACTGTCGCTGATGACTTTCATTCCGTGCTGAGGGTAACGGCAGCAGGAAGGAGCGAGGGCACGCTCACCTTCTATTTCCACCACGCAGGAGCGGCAGTTACCATCCGTTCGATAACCCTCTTTATAACAAAGCCGCGGAATATCTGCGATACCGACCCGGTCCGCCACTTGTATAATTGTTTCTCCGGCGAGTGCGTCCAGTTTTTGACCGTTCAGTTCAAATGAAATTGGCTCCATCTCACACCTCATTCTGAAAATACTTCATAGCACAGCGCAAAGGGTTTGGCGCAGCCTGTCCCAGACCGCAAATTGAAGCATCCTCCATAGTCTGAGAGAGTTCTTCTAAAAGTGGCTGATTCCATATTTTTTTTTCCATTAGCGGGATTGCTTTGACAGTTCCAACTCTGCAAGGCGTGCATTGACCGCACGACTCATGTGCAAAGAAGCGCATTGCGTTCAGTGCCAGTTCATGTGCATTATCATGTTCAGAAAAAACGATAACTGCAGCTGAACCAATAAAACAACCGTGTTCTTGAAGAGTATCAAAATCCATAGGTAAATCTCCGAGAGACGCAGGCAGCATTCCCCCTGACGCACCTCCAGGGAAATAGCCGTAAAAGCTATGTCCGTCGAGCATACCGTCACAATATTCGTCAATCAACTCCCGCATCGAAATTCCGGCAGGCGCTAAATGTACCCCTGGATTGTTTATACGACCACTGATCGAGAATGCCCTTAAACCCTTACGTCCTCTTCTTCCATGGGATGAAAATGATTCTGCACCCTTTTCTACAATATCTCGCACCCAATGCAGTGTTTCCATATTGTGTTCCAGTGTCGGGCGTCCGAACAATCCGACTTCCGCAACATAAGGTGGACGCAAACGAGGAATCCCGCGTTTACCTTCAATCGATTCAATCATTGCCGATTCTTCCCCGCAGATATAGGCTCCGGCTCCACGACGTAAATGAATTTCAGGAAGCATTTCCGGAAAAGCTGATTGCAGTTCCACAATTTCACGGAGTAGTATTTCACGAGCAGCAGTATATTCGTCACGTAGATAAATGTATATTTTTTCAATTTCAACTGCATAGGATGCAATCAAGGAACCTTCAAGAAAACGGTGTGGATCGCTTTCAAGATAGTGGCGGTCTTTGAAAGTTCCAGGTTCACCCTCATCGATGTTAATGGCCATTAAACGTGGTTCCGGAAATTTCCTTACAATCTCCCATTTGCTTCCAGCCGGGAATCCTGCTCCACCAAAACCACGTAACCCTGAATTTTTCAGTTCCGTGATGACGGATTCTTTATCAATTTTTCCGGACAAACAATCCTGAAAAAGTTGATAACCTCCATATTTTTGATATTCCGCAAAATTCACGTATTTGGGAAGAGTTGGTTGAATATCTTTTTTTTCAACACAATCTTTTACTGACTCCGGAGTTGCTTGATCCACTGGATTTTTACCAACTACCGCGACCGGTGCGTCCATACAACGGCCTACGCATGGCACAGCTTGAATCCTGATTTTCTCAGTGGACATGGAACCGATCGGAAAAAGTTTTTTGAGGTCTTCCGTGAGCTTTTTTGCTCCTGACATTTCACAAGAAATAGATTCGCAAACCCGAACCGTCAATGGTGGAGGTGGAGCTTGGTCTTCTTTTATCACATCAAAATGGTGATAAAACGTAGCTACCTCATAGACTTCGGCTTGTGATAATTTCATTTCAAAGGCAAGAGCCACTACATGTTTTGCAGATATAAAATGAAATTCGTCCTGAATCAAATGGAGAGCTTCAATAAGCAAATCCTTACGGCGTGGCATATTAGCCAGTAAATTCTGTATTTCCAGTAGTGCTGCGGAATCCAGAAATCTACCTTTTTGTTTACCCAGTCTTTTCTTGTTCATTTAAACTTCATTTAGTTAAAATCCACAAAACATTGTGAAAGGTCATCAAAAGTTTCAGCACGACGAATAAGTCGGCTTTGTCCTTGATGAACGAGAACTTCTGCTGGCCGCGGTCTGAAATTGTATTGCGAACTCATCGAAAAGCCGTAGGCTCCTGCATCCAGAAAAGCGAGACGATCATCAATTGCGGGTGAACTCAATTTCCGGATAAAATCATCTCCGGAACGACTTAAAATGTCCCCACTTTCGCAAATATTTCCAACAACTACAACATCTTTTTCAGTTGAAGAAATACGGTTGGCGTTTAGGATTTTGTGGTATGATCCATACATTGTTGGGCGGACCAAATGATTGAACCCTGTATCTACTCCGACAAAGCTGTTTTTTGGAGTATTAGTGATGTTAGTTACTGTTGCTAGTAAGACTCCGACAGGGCCGATCAACAACCTACCTGGTTCAATTTTCATCAGTAAATCTCGACCGTAATGCTGAATAAAATTTGTAAATCTTTCGGTCATTTTTTTGCTCAAATCTTCCATATCTAAAGGTAATTGCTCTGGCTTGTATGGAATCCCAAATCCGCCTCCAAAATCAACAAACTGAAGATCTGGAAATACCTTTGCGACATCCAAAATCATTTCCATTGCCTCCAGCATTGGTTCTGCAGAAAAAATTCCGGTACCTATATGTGAATGAATACCATTTATAGTTAACTTATATTTTTTTGCCAGTGAAAGAACAGTTTCGATTTGATCATAATAAACACCAAACTTAGAATCTGGACCACCTGTGATACAGTGCGAATGGTGACCTGCTCCTATTCCAGGATTGACACGCAAGGAAACCGTTGTTTCTGGATATCGTTCTCCATATTTTTCTAGTAAGGCCAAAGAACCAAGGTTAACCGAAACGTTCTGTTCTACACAAAACTCTATTTCCCGAAGAGTGTTATTGTTACCGGTGAATATTATTTGATTTGCTTCAAATCCGGATTCAAGTGCTAAACGTACTTCAAACTCCGAAACGGCATCTATGGATGAACCTTCTTCAGCAAGGATTCTGAGTAATGATGGATTAGAATTTGCTTTCATGGCATAATGGATTTCGAGCAGTCCCCTAGGAAATCCGGCAGATAGTTTCCTAAACTGGGAACGGAGGACTGACTCTTCATAAACGTAAAGTGGAGAACCATATTCCTGCATGATTGTATCTACAGGGATGTCTCCTAAATAAAGCTTGTTGTCAGTGATTTTCATTGAAAAAACAAATAATCATTAAAAAATTTATTTTTAGGCAGTTGTACTTTGTGTTTTCTGGATCTGCGATTTCAATTTTTGTATACTAAACAGTTAAGGCCAAAATTGCGAATCAAAATTGTCTGTAAAACATCTTTAAACATAGAACCTGGTTAAGCTATTGGCAAAAAAACGAATTAGAAGACTAATAATATTGTGGTTGTCGACTTTATTCATGGGAGGAATAGTCGCGATGTTGATTTATGTGCAAACGGGAATCCAACAGGAAAACATAGTTACTTCACTTGAAATAAAGTCAATTCAAGTGAAGGAAGAACTTCCAGAAAATAATGGAATAATGGAGAAAGAAGTTTCAGAACCTAAGCCTGGAGCATTAGGTACAGCTGATATTTCTGAAGACACAGAGTATTCACATCTGGTTGAAACTGAAAATACTTTCTGGAATGTTTTCCCCATCAGTAGTGTAGGTGTTTCTGCTGAGAACTGGCATACGATCCTCGTGCAGAACCATCTCAAGATTGATTACACTATAACCCCTCTTGCTCAAAGGAACTGGCATTTGGTAAGGAGCAATAATGCAATTAAGATTCAGTTCCTTTCAGAGCTGTTTGCAGTAAAAGATATTCTTGCACGTAAAAAAAGAGGAAAATTTTCGATTCAACTCATTTCGATTGAGCATGCAAATTTTCCGTTAGCTGTTTCTTTACTTAGCCGTCTGGTGAACGACGGTTATTATGCCTATCTTCAACGTACAGATGTAAGATTTGAAGGTAAGTTCTGGTATCGTGTGAGAGTTGGCTTCTTTAAAAATCTTGAAGATGCGCGTACTGCTGGAGATGAAATCTTTAAAAAATATCAGGGGTATAATTATTTTTCAACGAAATATTGGCCGGTTCAGCCCGGGCCCCAGGAACTGTCACGACCAGTGATTGACCTCAGGCAACCTCTTAATAAACCTTGGGTAGTTCAACTTCCACTATACGCTAATCAAGCTGATGCCTTGAAAGATATGGGTGAGTTAAATACGGAAACAGATTTTAGTTACATCTCTCAAAAGCTTAAATCGTCTTCTTCAGGCAAACTAGAGTTTCGTATCAGGATTGGTTTTTTTGAAACAAAAAGGGAAGCAGGTGGGATGATTTACAAACTTAAAAAAAAATTTCCGCAGTTTAAACGGATGAAGAGAGTCCGTCTTTAGGAAAAATTATGTAGATTTAGTAATACTTAGACTCACTCTGGAGAAATTGTGGTGTTATTCTTCAGACGCAGTATGACTGTAGTTTAATCACTGGTCAGCTTTTCCCCCCATTCTAGTGACAGCCGCTGGGCTTCGGCAATTTGAACACGGGTCATACGTTTTCTGATGTCGTTTTTCAATTCTTTTGCTTTGTCTCTTCCGCGTGCGGATGCCAAATTCGCCCATTTGTATGCCAGAACAAAATTTTCAGGGACTCCGTCTCCAGAGGCATACATCTCTGCAAGATTTAACTGTGCTTTTGTATCACCCTGCTCAGCTGCTTTTTTGTACCAGAAAACCGCCTGCGAAAAATCTTCTGAAACGCCTGTTCCATATTTGAACATAACGGCAAGATTTAACTGTGCTTTTGTATCACCTTGGTCGGCTGCTTTTTTGTACCAGTATACGGCCTCTTTATAATCCTCATCGGTACCTTTGCCTAATTCATTCATCAGACCAAGATGGTACTGCGCTTTAGCGTCACCAAGATCTGCAACTTTTTTGTACCAGTAAAATGCCTGTGTATAATCCTCTGGGATACCTTTACCTTTTCTATAAATTTTACCGAGATTTAAATAAGCTTTTGCATCACCCTGTTCTGCTGCTTTCTTATACCATTTAATTGCCTGATTGTAATCTTGTTTAATGCCTTTACCATTTTCATACATCCAACCGAGACTGTTTTGTGCTTCCGACTGTCCTTGTTCAGCAGCCCTTATATACCAGTTCACAGCCTTTTCGTAATCCTGTAAAACACCCTTGCCGTACTCATACATAACTGCAATGTTTGACTGTGCGCCTGCGTCACCTTGTTCCGCGACTTTTTTATACCAGTAAAATGCCTGTCTAAAATCTTCGGTGATACCAATACCATTTTTATAGAAATCACCAAGATTTAACTGTGCTTTTGTATCACCCTGCTCAGCTGCTTTTTTATACCAGTATACTGCTTCTGTATAATCCTCATTCAAACCTTTACCGTTTTCGTAAAGACTTCCAAGATTGGTCTGTGCTTCGGAATGACCTTGCAGTGCAGCTTTTTTGTACCATTCTGATGCTTTTCTGTAATCCTCTTCTACTCCTTTACCGAATTCATACATTACTCCCAAATTATACTGCGCAACTGGGTTACCATGTTCTGCTGCTTTGCTGTTCCAATAAAATACCTTACCGTAATCTTTAGATACTCCTTTTCCGTATTTGTAAATCAAACTTAGATTTAACTGAGCTGTTGTATTTCCCTGGTCTGCAGCTTTTTTGTACCAGGAAATTGCTTCTAAATAATTCTGTTCTACCCCTTTCCCGTATTCATACATCCAACCTAGATTTGTCTGAGCTTCTGCAAACCCCTGTTCTGCAGGTTTATTAAACCAGAAAATAGCCTTTGTATAATTTTCATCAACTCCTCTGCCGAATTTGTACATGATACCAATGTTTAACTGCGCTTCAGCCAATCCCTGTTCTGCAGCTTTTTTAAACCAGAGAAAAGCTTTCTGATTATCTTGACTGACACCTCTGCCTTTATTGTACATAATGCCCAGATTTAGCTGTCCCTCTGGCTGTCCTTTTTCAGCTGCTTTTTTATACAACGCTGCAGCTTTGATATAATCCTGTGCGACCCCTTTTCCATTTTCATACAACCATCCTAGGTTAGTCATTGCTGATGAGTGATCTTTAGCTACTGCTTTCTTCAACCAGTAAACCGATTTTGTATAGTCAACTCTTAGACCGTTTTTGTTTTTATAGATTACCCCAAGATTAAGCTGTGCGTTTGTATTTCCTTGAACTGCTGATTTTTCAAACCAGGAAATAGCCTGTAAGAGGTCCTTATCAACACCTTTTCCACTTTTGTACATGATGCC
>TARA_B100001175_G_scaffold63168_1_pt1 | contig 11739 bp, 9 predicted proteins | sample TARA_B100001175 | Tara Oceans TARA_B100001175
CAAAAATAATCATTGTGCATTGGCACATTATAAGCATACTTAAAATCTTTTATCCAAACAGTTGTATCAGGATAAACATTAACGGCATATTTAGAAATAAATTCGCTTCTTTTTACTTCACCACTACTAATTGACGCAGAGTTTTCAGCAGCGTTTTCAATATCCATATTAGTATATTCAAATTCAAACTGACTAACATCCCAAGTCCTTTGTCCATTATACCATTCATCAGGTGGTAAATACATACCGTCCATGACTTCAGCATAGAGTTCGTCAGGATAATCTTCGGTATCAAAAACAAGATCGATATCTCTATTTATTTTTCGCTGATCATCTCCGTAGGTATCCAACATGTAGCGCTCATACGGAGTCAAATCCTCTTCTTCACCAGAATCTGCGTAAGCATACTGGCCAATACCTTCGTCCTCTTCTGATTTACCTTCAAGTTCTGCCATTTCAGCGAGTTTTTGTCTAAGAATTGAATCTCTAACCCACTCTACGAATTGTCTGTATTCACTATTGGTGATTTCAGTTTCGTCCATGTAAAATGAACGAACAGTCACTGTACGGGTTGGAGCATCTTGGAGATCAACAATATCATCATCAGATTTTCCCATTACAAAAGCTCCTCCAGGGATAAGACTCATCCCATAAGGCTTCTCTGGATGCCAAGCTTTTCCTTTGACACCTGTTAACTCACCTTTATCTTTGCTTCCACAGCTGAAAACAATTACTGAAGCTAATGTTAAAAATATGATTTTCTTCATAATGTAAATTTCGGGGTCAAATAACCAATTTTTATAAAAGTCCGTAAACTTATTTATATATTTTTAAAATTACAACTTTTTTTAGTTTATTATTCTTAAATAAAACAAAAACTAAATTTCAATTTTTTTTGTACGCTTTGTACCATCGTTCAGGTATATTTCCTCCAACAGCATTATCGTAATCAGATTTCATACAAGCTAATAACGTGTGTTTAGTTTTTTTAGTGTGTGGTTTCGATAAAAATAAAGTTTCTACCCACCAACGACCTGTCTTTAAACTTTTGTAAAAAACCAATTCCTGCTCTTCAACCAAAACAATATACTTATTAAATTCATCTGGATTTTCGAAATTATCGTCTTTAACTCTGCAATTAAATCCTTCAATAAAATACCAAATCATTTGCGATATCAACATTGTAGTAGCATCATCTACAATGGAAGATTTATATTCATAAATACCAAATGAGGAAACTTTATTACTTATCCCTGCATACCTCGATATGGCACAAATTTCACGACCGTTAAACCCATTTGGAGAGAATTTTTGTTTAATACTAACTTCAGACGATTTTACAGAACTCAAGTCAAAAGTTACTAAATCTGCGTCACGCATTGATGGCTCTACAAATTTAATGTCATTATTTAAATCTCCTAAACGGAAATACTCAAAATATAATTTCTCCATTAGATCGATTTCTTCTTGAGAATTAAAATAGGTTTGAAAACCCATAACAGTGTAATTAAACAAATTATAGGGCTTTTCTAAAACAATTTTCCCTACATAATTATTATTTGAAATTGGTTTTGATGAATCTCCTAAGTCAAAACTCTTATCGATGTTTATGATATTTACCATAGGCTTTACATTATCATAAGCCCTGTATGCGGCATAAGTAATGTCCTGACTTCCTCCAATTATTAAAGGAATTATATTATTTTTTAAAAGGTAGCTGACAATTTCTGAAACGGCAAAATATGTATCCTCTACTCGCTGTCCAATTATTATATCTCCCAGGTCAGCAATATTGCTAGTCCAATTTCCAGGAAAAAGCGCATAAAGAGACCTCCTGATTTCATTAATATTAGACTCATTATCCAAATGATGTTCAGAGTTTCTATAATCTAAAACACCTACAATAGCAATATCTATTTTATCTAAATTTGGAATAATTTCAGATGTGTGAAGCTTCAGATTTCTTCCAAATGTTTGAAAATGAGATAATTTCACATCTTCAACAAGTCTATCAGAAATTGGAGATAGTAAATCGTAGTTCATTATCTATTTCGTTTTATTTCGGCTTTTTGAGGCTTTTTTAGAGCTGTTTTTTTCAATTATTGACTTGACCTCATCTAAAGTAAGTTTTTGAGCATCAATTGTTTTTGGAAGTTCAATTTTAATTTTCCCCTTGATAATATTATGTCTTCCCCAACGAGCTTTTTCAACACGAATACCTTCTTCACTCCAGTCTTGAACTATTTTATCGATTTCTTTTTGGATTTTATCTTTGATTAAAGCTTCAATATCTTTAAAAGATAAATTATCCCAGTCATATTTTTTGTTGACATTTATAAACATTTCATTCCACTTTATATAAGGACCAAATCTACCTTTACCTTTTTGCACTGGAAGTCCGTCGTATTCAAATATAGGTGCATCTGCTTTGGCTTTGGCTTCTATAATTTCGATAGCTTCATCCATCTCAACTCTTAAAGGGTCGGCACCTTTTGGTAGAGAAATAAAATTTCTTCCATGTCTTACATATGGACCAAAACGACCATTATTAACTAAAATATCTTCTCCTTTGTAAACACCTAGGTCTCTAGGAAGTTTGAACAAATCTAGAACTTGCTCAAGATTAATCGAGCTAAGCTGCATATTGGGTGGTACACTGGCAAAAACTTGTTTTTCCTCATCATCAATTGTACCTATTTGAGCCATAGGGCCAAATTTACCCAAACGAACGCTAATTTGACGACCGGTTGAGGGATCTGTGCCTAAAATACGTTCACCAGACTCACGATTAGCATTTTGGCGTACATGTTCGACTTGTGGATGAAAATTTCCATAAAAATGTTTCATTACATCAGTCCAATCAGCTTTACCAGTAGCAATATCATCAAAATCAGCTTCAACCTTTGCAGTGAAGTTATAATCTAATATATCTTTAAAGTGATTAACCAAGAAATCAGTAACAATCATTCCAATGTCAGTAGGGACTAATTTACCTTTATCGGACCCATATTTTTCAGAATTAATTTTCTCACTTATTTTACTGTTTTCTAAAGATATTACTGAGTAACTCCTATCTTGACCATCCACAACTCCCTTTTCAATATATTTTCTATTTTGAATTGTTGAAATTGTTGGTGCATAAGTTGAAGGCCGTCCAATACCTAACTCCTCTAGCTTCTTTACTAATGACGCTTCTGTAAAACGATAAGGTGCTCTTGAAAAACGCTCAGTTGCTATGATAGTGTTATTTGTCAAGGGTTCATTTACCTCCATAGCTGGTAACATTCCTTCTTGATCTATATTTTCTTCATCAGTACCTTCCAAATAAACTTTTAAAAATCCGTCAAAAGTAATGACTTCGCCAGTTGCAGTAAAAATCTTATCATGCTGTTGTGTAGCTACTTTTACATTGGTACGTTCTAATTTTGCTTCACTCATTTGAGAGGCAATGGCACGTCTCCAAATAAGCTCATAAAGTCTAACTTGATCTCGTTCGGCATTAATTGAATGACTTGAGAAATTAGTTGGTCTAATAGCCTCATGAGCTTCCTGTGCGCCTTTACTTTTACCTTTAAAATTTCTAGGCGTACTGTAATTTTGTCCATATGATGAATTAATTTCTTTTGCAGCTGAGTTTCTTGCTTCTTGTGATAAATTTACACTGTCAGTACGCATATAAGTGATTAAACCAGCTTCATACAAACGTTGAGCAATATTCATTGTCTTACTTACAGAAAAATATAATTTCCTTGCAGCTTCTTGTTGCAAAGTAGATGTTGTAAATGGTGGAGCAGGAGATTTTTTTGCAGGCTTTTTATCTAAAGCTGAAATGAAGAAAGCAGCATTTATATTTTGATTTAAAAAAGATTTTGCTTCTAATTCTGTTTGAAAAGACTTAGGTAATTTAGCTTTAAAAGACTGCCCCTTTGAGTTTATAAATTTAGCTTCTACTTTGAAAGATGGAATGGGTTCAAATGCTATAATCTCTCGTTCTCTCTCAACAATTAGTCTTACAGAGACTGATTGGACACGACCAGCTGAGAGTCCACCTTTAACTTTTCGCCACAAAACTGGTGAAAGCTCATATCCGACTATCCTGTCCAATACACGTCTTGCTTGCTGGGCATCCACCAAATCATAATCTATATTACGTGGATTTTGTACTGCCTTGTCAATAGCTGATTTGGTTATTTCATGAAAAACAATACGTTTAGTTTTTGACTTATCAAGCTTTAAAGTTTGAGCTAAATGCCAGGCAATAGCTTCCCCTTCTCGATCTTCATCACTTGCTAACCAAACTATTTCTGCTTTTTTAGCCAAGTCCTTAAGCAATTTAACAACAGGTTTCTTGTCTTTTGTAACTTCATATTTTGGAGAAAAGTCACCCTCTACATTAACTCCCAGTTCTTTTGAAGGAAGGTCAGCAATATGCCCAAAACTAGATGCAACTTTAAATTCTTTACCTAAAAATTTTTCGATTGTTTTTGCCTTAGCAGGCGATTCCACTATAACAAGATTTTTGGCCATTTTTAATGTATTAAGGGAACAAATGTAGCTGATTTTTTCGATTGTAGTTTTTAAATTTTTCCCAAAATTGAAAATGAGCCTTAATTTTTTTTATCATAATATTGCGAAAAAATATTAACAAATACATGATAACCAAGTAGTTAACCAAACATAAAGTTAATTTGATTAAACTGTATTTTGATTATTAAATGATATAAAATATGAAGTTATTTATTCAAAAAATTAAAACTACACCAATAATGATGTATGTTTTAGCAGTTTATTTCTGAATATGTAAAAAATTATTTGTTACTATTAACTGATAAGAAGTTGTAATCATAGTTTTAAATAATTTTACGCATGACAATGTGTCATAAAATAGAAAAAATAGTATATTTGTCAATCCTTTTGTTAAAGAATAATACATTTATGAGTAAAGCAATAATTGAATCTAAACAAGGTACTACACTAAAATTGCTATCAAAGCAAGGAAACAAAAAAAAATTATTCATTGAGAGTTATGGCTGCCAGATGAATTTCAGTGATAGCGAAATTGTAGCTTCTATATTAAGCAAAGAAGGCTTTAACACTACGTCTAAGCTTGAAGAAGCGGATTTAGTTCTTGTAAATACCTGTTCAATAAGAGATAAAGCTGAGCAAACTGTCAGAAAACGTCTTGAAAAATACAACGCTGTAAAACGGCAAAATCCAAAAATGAAAGTTGGAGTTCTGGGTTGCATGGCTGAGCGGCTAAAAAGTAAATTTTTAGAAGAGGAGAAAATTGTAGACTTAGTAGTTGGCCCTGATGCTTACAAAGATCTTCCGAATCTTTTATTAGAAGTTGAGGATGGCCACAATGCCGTAAATGTAGTTCTCTCCAAAGAAGAGACCTATGGAGACATAGCACCTGTGAGGTTAAACTCCAATGGAGTTACGGCTTTTGTATCAATTACTCGGGGCTGTGATAACATGTGTACTTTTTGTGTGGTTCCCTTTACCAGAGGTCGAGAAAGAAGTCGTGACCCACAAAGTATTATTAAAGAAATTAAGGATTTATCGATTAAGGGCTTTAAAGAAGTTACTTTATTAGGTCAAAATGTAGATAGTTATTTGTGGTATGGTGGTGGTTTAAAAAAAGATTTCAGGAATTCGTCTGACATTCAAAAAGCAACAGCTATAAATTTTGCAAATCTTTTAAGTTTGTGTGCAAGGGCACAACCAAAAATGCGATTTCGCTTTTCGACTTCCAATCCTCAAGATATGTCTCTAGAGGTGATTAAGACCATGGCCAGTTATAAAAATATTTGTAATTATATCCATTTACCAGTCCAAAGTGGAAGCAATAGAATCTTAAAGGCTATGAATCGTCAACATTCAAGAGAAGATTATTTTAAACTAATATCTAATGTCAAAAAATATATTCCAGACTGTGCGATTTCACATGATTTAATTTGTGGATTCCCTACTGAAACCGAACAAGATCATAAAGAGACAATTAGTCTGATGCAAAGCGTTAAATATAGTTTTGGCTATATGTTCAAATATTCTGAACGCCCAGGAACTTTAGCTGCAAGGAAACTAAAAGACGATGTAAATGATAAAATAAAAAAACGTCGATTACAAGAAGTTGTTGATTTACAGCAACAACACAGCTTGGAAAGGACAAAAGAATTCATTGGTAAAACAACTGAAGTTCTAATTGAAAAGGAGTCCAAAAAATCTGACAAAGAGTGGTCTGGACGCAACCCCCAAAATACGACAGTTGTATTTCCAAAAGAAAATTATAATATTGGAGATTTTGTTAGTGTAAAAATTAGAAAATGTACCAGTGCTACCCTAAAAGGAAAAGCAATTGGCTACTCAAAAAATAATTAAATTATGGAAACTGTTCAATCAATTAAACAACGTTTCGGGATCATTGGTAATGATAAGGTTCTAAATCGTACAATAGAAAAATCTATAAGGGTAGCTGCTACGGATATTTCTGTATTAGTTACTGGTGAAAGTGGAGTTGGTAAAGAAGTAATTCCTAAAATAATTCATCAACTTTCTCATAGAAAGCACGGAAAATATATTGCAGTAAACTGTGGTGCTATTCCTGAGGGCACTATTGATAGTGAACTTTTCGGACATGAAAAAGGTGCTTTTACAGGTGCAACACAAACGCGCTTAGGATATTTTGAAGTCGCTAATGGAGGAACAATTTTTTTAGACGAAGTAGGAGAACTTCCAATTACTACGCAAGTACGATTGTTGCGGGTTTTAGAAAATGGGGAGTATATTAAAGTAGGGTCAAGTAAAGTCCAAAAAACGGATGTGAGAATTGTTGCTGCAACGAATATTCAAATGTTTGAAGCAATAAAAAAAGAAAAGTTTAGAGAAGATTTATATTACCGATTGAGTACTATCGAAATTTCAATTCCTGCTCTACGCGAAAGAAAACATGATATTCATTTACTTTTCAGAAAATTTTCTAGTGACTTCGCTTTGAAATATAAAATGCCCACAATTAGACTTAATGATGATGCGATTAAATTACTTCAAAATTACCGTTGGACTGGAAATATTAGACAACTAAGAAATGTCGTAGAACAAATATCAGTTCTTGAATCCTCTAGAGATATAGACGGGATAAACCTAAAAAATTATCTTCCTGATATGGGTAAACAATTTCCTGCTTTATTAAAAAAAGAATCTTCTAAAAATGATTTTGGCACTGAAAGAGAAATTTTATATAAAGTACTCTTTGATATGAAAAATGATTTGAACGATTTAAAAAAGTTGACTTTAGAGCTAATGGAAAATGATAAACATATAGATGTACAGAAAAAAAATGAACATTTAATTGAGAAAATTTACAATAATCGAGACTCAAATGAATCTAAAAATGATAATGAAATTTTAGCTCTTTCTGAGTCTAACACTAAACCTGAAATCGTGGAGATTATAAAGCATGAAGAAAAATATGATTTTATTGAAGATATTGAAGAGCAAGAACAAGAAACTTTGTCGTTGCATGATAAGGAACTTGAATTAATAAAAAAATCTCTTGACAGACACAGTGGTAAACGTAAACTAGCTGCGGATGAACTTGGGATTTCTGAAAGAACTCTCTATAGAAAAATCAAACAGTATGACCTATAAATTTTATAAAAAAATAGTCTTTATAATTTTACCTATTATTTTGATAGATTGTGGAGCTTATTCATTCACAGGCATATCAATAAGTGAGAATACAAAAACATTTCAAGTAAACTATTTTCAAAATAATTCTGACCTTATTGAGCCTGGAATTGAAAGGGACTTTACAATTGCTCTTCAAGACCTAATTTTAAATCAAACCAATTTATCATTAGTTAAATCCAATGGAGATATTTTATACGAGGGGGAAATTGTTGAGTATCGTATTTCACCTACTACAGCAACATCCAACAATACAGCAGATCAGAACAGATTGACAATAAGTATTAACGTTAGGTTTATCAATAAAAATGATGAGGAGTCAGACTTTGAAAAAAGATTTTCTTTTTTTTATGATTATGCGGGAAACGCCCAACTAATTGGATCTCAAAAAACTACTGCCATAAAAGAAATTTATGATCGAATTACTCAAGATATAATAAATACGTCCTTAGCTAACTGGTAAAATGAACAGAAAAGACTTTTCAACCATATTAGTAAATCCATCGAAAATTGATCAAGATCAGTTCGAAGAAATTTCATCAATTGTAAAAGAATTCCCCTATTTCCAAGCTGGGAAAATAATTTTCCTGAAGATTTTAAAAAACACAGAAAGTTTTAAGTATAATAAGTTTTTGAAAATAACTGCAGCCTACACAACAGATAGAGCAATATTATTTGATTTCATTACATCTAAAACTTTTAAACAAAATGAAATTTCAAATAAAATTAAGGAAAATCATGAGGGCTTAAAATCAATTTCTGTAACAGAATACGAAAATTTCTCAATTCATCCTTCAATAGAAATTTCTGAGTCTGAATTTAAAAATCAGCAATTAGAAGAAAAATTATTAAGCATAGGAGAACCATTAAAGTTTGAAAAAGGAGAAACCCACTCATTTTCGCAATGGCTGAACTTAACTAAGATTTCACCAATTAATAGAAATTTTGACAGTGAACAAAATCTAAACAATGACATTATTGACGATTTTATTTACAAAAAGCCAAAATTTAAAGCCATTATAAAAACAAGTTATCAAGAAAATTTAGCCGAAAAATCTTTTTCTGATCCCGACAATTTAATGACAGAAACATTAGCAAGAATTTATCTCGAACAAAAAAATTACTCAAAATCAATACAATCCTACAAGATTTTAAGTTTGAAATATCCAGAAAAAAGTAGTTTATTTGCAGACCAAATTAAAGCAATAAAAAAATTACAGGAAAAAAATAAAAACACATGAGTACTTTTTCAATTTTATTAGTTCTAATCGTTATTGTAGCCTTTTTGTTAGTAGTAGTAATTATGGTGCAAAACCCAAAAGGTGGTGGTCTTTCGTCTTCTTTTGGTGGCGGCGGAGCACAACAATTAGGAGGTGTTAAGAAAACAACCGACTTTTTAGATAAAAGTACCTGGGGATTGGCTATATTCCTTTTAATATTAATAGCATTATCATATTCTGCAATAGACAATTCTAATGAGACTCAGGAATCTAAAGCATTAGACAATACTAGTACTACAACTACATCTCAAGAGTTACAAGCTCAAGAAATTCCACTTGAAAACGATTCAAATAACTCTTCAGATTAACATATAATAATCTCTAAATTGTAAATCAAATATTTATCCAACTGAAAGTTTGTCAGTTATTATTAAATGGCATAATTTTCGTTCAATTATTTCTAAACATAATAAAAAATAAATTATATGGCTTTAAATATTAAACCCTTAGCAGATAGAGTTCTTGTTGAACCCTTACCTGCGGAAACAACGACTTCTTCTGGAATTATCATTCCTGATAATGCTAAAGAGAAGCCACAGAAAGGAAAAGTTGTTGCAGTTGGCAGTGGAACAAAAGATGAAAAAATGACCGTGAAATCAGGTGATACAGTTTTATACGGAAAATACGCCGGTAGCGAGCTTAAGCTTCAAGGTCAAGATTATTTAATTATGCGAGAAAGTGATATTCTTGCAATTGTATAAAAATTTAAAACAAATAAAATGGCAAAAGATATTCAATTTGACATAGAAGCACGTGATGGATTAAAGCGTGGTGTTGATGCATTAGCTAATGCGGTAAAAGTTACACTTGGACCAAAAGGTCGAAACGTAATAATTAGTAAAAGTTTCGGAGCACCTCAAGTTACAAAAGACGGTGTCTCAGTTGCAAAAGAAGTAGAGCTTGAAGATGCTCTTGAAAATATGGGGGCCCAAATGGTAAAAGAAGTTGCTTCTAAAACAAATGATTTAGCGGGAGATGGTACTACAACAGCCACTGTTTTGGCCCAAGCTATTGTTAAAGAAGGTTTGAAAAATGTTGCTGCGGGAGCAAACCCAATGGATCTTAAACGTGGTATTGATAAAGCAGTAAAAGCAATTGTTGCTGATTTAGAAAAACAAGCAAAAAAAGTGGGTAACTCATCAGAAAAAATTATGCAAATTGCTTCTGTTTCTGCAAATAATGACCAAAACATCGGGGAGCTAATTTCCGAAGCTTTTGGAAAAGTCGGAAAAGAAGGTGTAATCACTGTTGAAGAAGCAAAAGGAATGGATACTTATGTAGATGTTGTTGAGGGTATGCAATTCGACAGAGGGTATCTTAGTCCTTATTTTGTGACAGACTCCGATAAAATGATTGCTGATTTAGAAAATCCTTATATTTTATTATTTGACAAGAAAATTTCAAATTTACAGGAAATTCTACCTATCCTAGAACCAGTTGCTCAATCTGGTCGTCCATTACTTATTATTGCTGAAGATGTTGAAGGACAAGCTCTAGCGACCTTAGTAGTTAATAAGTTAAGAGGAGGGCTCAAAATCGCAGCTGTTAAAGCACCAGGATTTGGAGATAGACGTAAAGCAATGTTGGAAGATATAGCTATCTTAACTGGTAGTACAGTAATTTCAGAAGAGCGAGGATTTTCACTTGAAAATGTTGACTTAGAGATGTTAGGAACAGCTGAAACAGTCACTATTGACAAAGACAACACTACTATAGTCAATGGTTCTGGAAAAGCCTCTGATATTAAAACCCGTGTCAATCAAATCAAAAACCAGATTGAAAGTACCACTAGTGATTACGACAGGGAAAAACTTCAAGAGCGCTTAGCCAAATTGGCTGGTGGTGTAGCAGTTCTTTACGTTGGAGCAGCAAGTGAAGTAGAAATGAAAGAGAAAAAAGATAGAGTTGATGATGCACTTCATGCCACGCGTGCAGCTGTTGAAGAAGGAATTGTTGCAGGTGGAGGTGTTGCCTTAGTGCGCGCTCAAAAAAAGCTCGAAAAAATCAGCGACGTCAGTCTTGACGAACTAACTGGAATTCAAATAGTTTCAAGAGCGATTGAAGCTCCACTACGCACTATAGTTGACAACGCCGGTGGTGAAGGAAGTGTTGTTATAAATAAAGTTACAGAAGGTAAAGGAGATTTCGGATACGACGCTAAAGAAGATACATATGTAGATATGTTAAAAGCTGGCATCATTGACCCTAAAAAAGTTACTCGTGTAGCTTTAGAAAATGCAGCATCAGTTGCCGGAATGATTCTTACAACAGAATGTGCTTTAATAGATATCAAAGAAGATACCCCAGCTATGCCACCAATGGGTGGTGGAGGAATGCCTGGAATGATGTAAAACTTAGATTATAAATTTAATAAAAAAGCGCTTAATTTTTTAGGCGCTTTTTATTTATATAAATTATTTGTGACCTTCCACAACTTCTGGATCTCGGTACTTACAACAAGCGTACAATTTTTCATAAGCTTCTTCAGGTGCCTTCAATTTTTTTGTGTCATGCCCAGACGCTGTTATATTTGTTTCTATAACCTCTAAATCGACTTTTCTAGAATTGTAAATAAGATTCAATTCGTGTGTTTTTACATTCCAAAAAGCGGATTTAACTCCTTTTGTTTTTAAACAGGCTTTCTCAATTCGTTTTTTACACATGTTACATACACCATCAACTTCAATGGTTATTTTAGTATTATTTTGAGAAAATCCAATTGACGATACAACTAGCATCAATAGAATAATTTTTATGCGTCTCATATTAT
>TARA_B100001175_G_scaffold17282_1_pt1 | contig 11733 bp, 8 predicted proteins | sample TARA_B100001175 | Tara Oceans TARA_B100001175
TCCTTGTTTTGAAGGAAAAGGTCTTTCTCCACTTGTTCCTACTGGAACTTGAATTGAGGATGAAGTATCTATTATTAAATTTGAACCATCAAATGAAATAAATGAACTATCCACTAAGTTTCCACAAGCATCTATTAAAATAAAACGACCTATTCCTTTTAAAATTTCTCCGAATAAAATATTATCTGCTTTTAATGTTCCACTTATATCAACATCTCCATTAAATGATGAATCTCCGTTTACTACTAATTTATTTGATATATCTACACTTCCATTTAATGATGAATCTCCATTTACTACTAATTTATTTGATATATCTACCGAAGAATTGAGAGATACATTACCATTTACTACTAATTTATTTGATATATCTACACTTCCATTTAATGATGAATCTCCATTTACATTAAATTTATTATTTATATCTACTGGAGCGTTTAATGATGTATCTCCATTTATATTAAATTTTCCAGATATATCAACGGCTTTGTAGAGAGAAACATCATCTTCTACTATTAAAATTCCACTAACATTTAATCCTATATTTGTACTCCAATAATCATTATCATAATTATAAACAAATAATTTATTATTTGATACTTCAATTCCCGCACCATCTGTTTGTGATTGGTTTGTTGAAGTACTTGATAATAATATTTTGTGGTCACCTACATCCAATACTGATGAATTTATTATTGTGCTACTTCCATCAATTTGTAATCCACCGCGTATTATAACTAATCCTGTATTATCATTATGTCCTTTTGGATCTATAATAAAATTTTTTTCGGTATAAAGTGTTCCACCCAAATATAAATCCTTATTTAAACTAGCATCTCCTCCTATAAATGTATTTCCTGTTTCTCCTGATATTGTAAACATATTTGACAAATCTCGACCTATTATTATATTACCACTACCCTCTATTGTCATATATTTTATTCCTGCTGTATAAAATTCTAAATCATCATTATCATCACCTGCAGAAGTTTCAGCAAGAATATATGTATCACCATCCACATCTTTTACTCCACCCAATGAACCCCAAGCACCCCCTGATCCAAAACCTTCATATGTATGGATTTCATTATTATATCTTATAGAACCTAATTCTGCTGGTAAAGGTCTTTGGTTGTCATTTCCTACTGGTATTTTTAAGGCATCATTACTAGAAATATCTAAAGTAACCACGGGAGAATCGGTGTTAATACCTACTGTTGATTTACAAACTAATTTTCCACTTAAGTCTAAATGTCTTAATGATACATCTATTGAAAATAATCTATAATTATCTAATATATTTTCATAACTTTTATTTGTTGATACTGCATTTGCTATTGTTGATAATTCTGAATTTCCTAATCCTGTCCAATTTATTGCATCATATGAATATGCAGTTGTGTGTGTTGTATCATTTGATGTTGCTATAAATCTATCTCCTATCCATGATACACTTGTTCCAGTTGATGAACTTGCAAATACAGATGTTGCTTGTGTCCAACTCAATCCATTATTTGAAGAATATGCTATTGTTGTTGCTCCACCACCTAATCCTGAACCAACTGCTACCATTGATATATCATTTGTTGCTAAACCCATAACTTTTGTTGAAAAAGGTACTATTCCTAATCCTATCCAACTATATCCATTATCATTTGAAATTGCTAATGTATTTGTTCCTTCACCTCCTGCTACCCATCTTTCACCATTCCAAATTATTGAATAACCAGCTGTTGAAAATATTGAATTTCCCAATCCTACCCAATTCATACCATCATCTGAATATGCTATTGTATTTGTACCTTCCCCTACTGCTATAAATCTATTATTTCCATATGCTACTTTATTACCTCTTGTACTAAATATTGATGTTGAACTTGGTACTGCTCTCCAATATAAACCATCTCCTGAATGTGCTATACTATTTGTTCCTTCTCCTACTGCTACATATCTAAATCCACTCCATGTTACTCCATTACCTGCTGTTGAAAAAATGCTTGTAGATAATGATACATCACGCCATTCATTTCCCTCTCTTGATGAATATACTATTGTATTTGCACCTGAACCTACACCTATAAATTTTTCATTTTCTGAACTCCAAACTATATCATTGCAAGTATTTGTTATTACACCACTTCCTAATCCTATCCATCCTTCACCATTATTTAATGAATATACTAGTGTATTTGTTCCCGAACCACCTGCCACTACTAATGTTTCTTGAAAACTTGTCAATTGTTCACACGCACAATCTTTTGGAGTATATTGATATGTCCCTGGTATATATATTTCTTGTGCGCTAAAAAAATTTTGATTTTCATCATTATAACCCAATACTCCTGAACTTACTACTATATCCGAATCTGCCGCTTCTATTCTAAATTTTAAATAATATCTTACATCCTCTTCTGTTCCTGGACTATCTAGATATTCTAAATTATAAATACCATGACTTGTTACTCCTGTTATTGAACCTAAACTACTATCAGTCATTAAAATACCTCCTGTGCTTCCTCCACTTATATCTCTCATTAATCTAAAAGTTATTAATTGTTCTGTTCCTGCTGAACTTTTATAATTTATTTTTGCACGCACATGAACTTTTGAATTTATTGTTGATGGAGCATATTTTAATGTATATCCCGCACCAGTTAAATCTACATAACTACCATTTAATGTTAAACTTGTTAATAATGATGTTGGATCTGCAAAAGAATAATTATTATATGATATTGGTATTCGCACATTTGCATCTGTTGCTGTTAAATTTTTATTTAATACTTTAAAACCTGTTAAATCACATAAATTATACGAATGATCATTTTCTTGAAAAATTATTCTATTATTTCCAGAAACTTCTATTATTAAATCATCTCCACTTATTGCTCTTATATTGTATGCATGCATTAACCACGATTTACTATAATTATTAAAACTTGATACTATATTTGGTGATAAATCATATATATTGTATGCTGGATGTCTATCTGGATAATGACCGCCACTTGTTAAACTTGATGTCATTTAGTATAAATATATATTAAATATAATATATGTTTGCGAATATTATACTTTATTTTTTTATAAAAAATAATAACTTAACGATACTATAATTACTAACATTAAAGTAATAATAATGTTTAATCTCACGTCTTGAGTATATTTATGTAAATAATATAATAATACTGCATAAATTACCCAAAATAAACCACCCACTATTGAATTAACTAAAAATACTTCCATACTTTTTTTACTTAACTCATTCACATAATAATATTGAAATAAATTTACTATAAAAAAACTCCCAGATAAAAATGCATATAATGCTATATTATTTGATGAATTTTTTATTAAATCTATTAACGTTAAAAAAAATCCTAAGATTAAACCACCATAAACAAAATTTCTTCCAAAAATTTTGATTAAATTATCCATATTTATATAATTATATATTTTATTTTTGAACTTAAAGAAACTCAAAAAAACGCTTTTTTTTATTTGTGACGCTATTACATAATAAAAATATTCCTCTTTTAAAAGTGTGTTTTTTTTTATTTTAAAATTTGAAAATTTTTTTGGGGTTTGGACATTTATTTATGTCTAATTCTTGATTGAATTTACCTTTATGGAAATCCCGCCAAATTTGCACTTTTTTTTCGGTTTTAGACCATTAAGGTCTAAAAAACTTGAAAAATTGTGATTACTTTTTGTGATGACAAAAAATTTTTGAAAAAAAATCCACTTTTTTCAAAATTGGACATTGACAAAATTTGTCAATATTTGGCAATATTTAGCAATATTTATCAATCAAAAAAGTGGAAAAAATAGCAAAATCAATATTTGTCAATATTAAGCAATCATAAAAAGTAGCAATAATAGCAAAAAATAAAATTAAAATGATAAATCGTTATAAAATTTAAATATTTTTGTATAATATTGTTATGTATCAAAAATAATCAATATAAAAGGTGGAAAAAGTAGCAAAAAAAGTGGAAAAAGTGGAAAAGGTGGAAAAGGTGGAAAAAGTAGCATTTTATTAAAATAATAAGAAAAGTATATAAAAAAGTAAATATTTATCAATATATATCAATGGATAAGGTGGAAAAAGTGGATAATTTAAAAAATAAAAATTGGTATTGTGAAACTTGTAACTATTATGCTAAGAGAAGTGACTTATTCAAAAAACATTTAGCAACCGATAAACATAAAAAGAAATGTTTATCAATAGAAAACGTGGAAAAAGTGGAAAAGGTGGAAAAGGTGGAAAAGGTGGAAAAAAAATTTGAATTAACTGAAATAAAAAAATATATATGTAATATCTGTGATCGTGAATATAAATGTAATTCAGGATTGTGGAGACATAAAAAAACTTGTATACCTATTGAAGATACGCAAATAGTAGAGAAAAATGAAGGTTCAAATGATTATAAAGATATGATATTAGAATTAGTGAAAGAAAATAAAGAGATGCGAAGTATGATGGTAGAACAACAAAAAACGATAGGAGAGTTAATACCGAAAGTAGGAAATAATAATTCAACAACAAATAATAATAATAATACAATAAATCAGAAATTTAATATAAATGTATTTTTAAATGAACAATGTAAAGATGCGATAAATATGAGTGATTTTATAAAAAATATAGAGATATCTTTACAGCAATTAGATTTTACAAAAACAAATGGTTTAGAGAAAGGATTAACACAAGCGATAATGGATAATATGAATAAATTAAGTGTTTATGAGCGACCAATGCATTGCACGGATGTAAAGAGAGAAACATTATATATAAAAGATAATGATACTTGGGAGAAAGATAAAGATAAATCAAAGATAAAACAAGTAATAAAGAAAGCATCAAATAAGAATTATACGGCATTAACAAAGTGGACAAAAGCGAATCCAAAATTTATGGAAGATGATTCAAAGCAAATGTATTATGCGAAAGCGATGTCGAAGTTAGGAAAACCATTAGATGAAGGTATAGATGATAAGATAGTAAAGAATTTATGTAATAATACACGAATAAAAGAAATAAAAGACGATTTAAAAGATGAATAAATATTTATAATAATTTTAATAAATATTTATTTTTTATTTTTTCTTCTGGTTTTTTTTCCAGTTCCACTACTGCTACCTATTTTTTGTTTTTTAGTATCAGGACTTTTTAATGGCGAGACAGATGAAGAAGCGGATGAAGAAGGAGAAGAAGAACTTCTTCTTCTTTTTTTTGCAGATTGACTATTAGATTTAGGCGGACTACCAGGTTTTGGTTTAACAACTCGAGCAAGAATAGGTTGTCTTTCATCTAGTTGCCTTTTATCATTAACAGGAACAGATTGAGCGGGTCTGGCAGAAACAATCTTAAGATCTTCATATTCTTCAGGAGATACAGCGCGAGAACTTAAACTGGAACTGGAACTGGAACTGGAATTAGAAATTTGACTGCTATTATGTGATATATGAGATAAATGGTCACTAACATGATATTCATCATTGGTATTTTGTTGTTTTAATAGTTCTTGAAGTCTTGAAATTTCTTGTTGTTTACTTATAACTTCTTGCTTAGTTTCTTGTATTTTTTTAAAATCTTTATTTCTACGTTCAGTGTAATCATTTTTTTTTGCAGTAGTTTTTGCAAGTTTACGCATTTTTTTCTTTAATTTACGTGTTTTTCTAAGACCTTTAATTTTTGCATTATCAAGATTAACTTTATGTTTTAAATTTCTAATTTGAGAAATTAATTGTTTTTTTGCATCTTTAATATCTTTCTTAGCTATAAGAAGATCTTTTGATACCTCAAGAGTTAAATTATTATACTCCATATCCTTAAGTTTTTTTTCAAATTCTTGAGCGGATTCTTTTAATTTATTTTGAATAAATTTTTTCGCTGCACGTGCAGAAACAGCTATACCAGTAAAATATTTTTGCCATGGAATATTGTAATTAGTAATCGGGTTGTTTGGATTTATTTTTCGATTAGAAATATAAATAGTATTAGCAAATCCACCTAATATTTGATTAATAGATTGATTTGTATCTTTTTGATATTCAACAACAATACCAGGATGTAATAAAGAAGCGATTTTACCAAGAAATCTATCATTAGTGTGTAAAATATACAAAAAATTTTTAGCAATAGAATTATATTTTTTTTTGAAGTTATCTTCAAAAGTAATAAAGGCTAATGCTTGTCCAATATCACATATAGTTTTAAAATAAAGAGTAAAAGGGTCAGTGTTATTTTTCTTAAAATCATAAATAGCAGTAGCCAATGTAAAATTTTTATCTTCTTTAGATTTGTTAACACTTTTATTAAACCATTTTGTTAGATTAACTTTAATTTTTTCATTAGCAGTAGAAGTGTATGAAATATAAAAAAGTTTAATATCTTTACCACAAGTAAAATCAATTTCTAAATTATACTCTGCAATATCAATAGGAGATTTATCAGGGTCAATATTAAATGGTTCAGTTAATTCTGTTGGATATGTTTTAAGTTGTTCAGTAGTTAAACCATAAGCAGCTTGTTTAAGTTGTTCACCTAATTTAGAATATGAACTATTAGAAGCCCCATCAAACATAGTAGCTTTAGTTCTAATCATTTTAATTATAGGGTTAGATGATATGTTTTGTGTTTTAGAAGCGGCTAATTTGATTAAAATATCAATATATGTTTTACTAGTTTTAGATGCTTCAGCATCAACCGTAAAAATAACATTAGGGGAATAAGCATTATCTTCTTTAAAAAAACATGAACTGTTTTGATTAGTATCAATTGTATTGTATTTATTATTCTTAATACATAATAAACCATGAACAAATCCCCAAGGAGTAATATTAGCTTGAACAGTTTTCAATTCATTATCTACGAGAGAATTAATAGGACTAAATCCAAATAATTGAATAATATATTCAGAATATATATTTAAATTGCTTTGTATATTAATACCTTTAGTATATGCATCTTCTAATATTTTAGCAATATATATAATAAAATAAAAATTATCAGGTTTATTAGACTCATGGTTTTTACGTATATCTGTATTAATATAATTTTTGTATTTGTCAAGGATATGGTGGCCTTCCGCACGTCTTAAGTCAATTTTTGGTGTAAAATTAATTAAGATAGTATTAGAGTAATCATTAGAATATAAATCATAATTATCGCATATAGATGTTGCAAGTGATGAATTTGTTTTTATAAATATTTTATTATCTTCATTTTGTTGTGTAGTAGGTGGTATATACCTTTTTCCGACTTCATTGTAAACAAATTGAATTTTATATTTAGAATTAAATATAGGTAATATTTTTTTAGCATCAGGAAATTTTTTAATTAAATTATAAATTAAATAATAACATTCTTCTTTAAATTTTTTAGTTAATAAATTAAGCATATCTTCTGCATCTTTAATGTCAATACCGGTGGCGCGTTCCTTATTAGTAAAATCATGTAAAGAATCAATATATAATAGTGTTCTAAATAATAATGCAGCTTTTAATGGGTCGTTATCAAAATCATTAGCATCTAAAGATTTAAGTTTTTCTAAAAGGTCGATGTTAGATTTTAATGTTTGAGACATATTATATAATATAAATATTAAAATATTGAATTAAAAAATGATTATAATCTATATTTAATGGATGAATTAGATTTAAATATAGATAATTATGAATACAATGATATATTAAAATTATTTGAATTAAAAACAAATTTTAGAGAGAATGATTTAAAAAATGCGAAAAAGAAGGTATTAATGATGCATCCAGATAAGTCAGGACTGGATAAGAAATATTTTTTATTTTTTAGTAGTGCCTTTAAAATATTACATAGCGTATATGAATTTAGAGAGAAAGCGAGTAAAGATTTGAATGAAGAGGTAGAATATTTAGCAGAAAAGAATGAAGATAATCAAGAATTGGTAGATAAGTTGAGAGATAAATATAATACAAAAGATTTTAATAAGTGGTTTAACAAAGAATTTGAGAAAGTAAAATTAGAAAATGATTTTGAAAGTAATGGTTATGGTGATTGGTTAAAGAATGAAGAAGAAGTAGAAGTGTGCAAAAATAGAAATGAAATGAATGAAGCAATAGATAAAAAGAAGAAAGATTTACGTTCAATAATAAGTTATAATGGAATAAACGAATATAACGGGGGAGGATATAATGATTTAGCAAATAATAGACCAGAAGAATATTCTTCAGGGATGTTTAGTAAATTACAATTTGAAGATTTAAAGAAAGCACATGAAGAAAGTGTAATTCCAGTAACAGAAGAAGATTATAAAGTAAAATATAATTCTATGGAAGATATAAAAATAAAACGTCAACAACAAAATTTAAAACCTTTATCGGAGGAGATGGGGAGAGATTATTTAAATAATAAGAAAGTAAGTGATGATTATATAGGGACTCAAAGAGCATTTAAATTAGCAACTCAAGAGAGAGAGGCATTAAAAGGAAGCAATAAGTTTTGGAGTTCACTAAAACAAATAAAATAAATAGTAATTTAAGATAATAATTTATGTATATAGATATATAATATGAACTATTCAAATTTAGTAATAAGTATATTATTGTTATTAGCAGTAGGATATGTGTATAATAAATTTCAAATAAATGTAGAGAAGGATGATAAGGTACATGAATTAAATATAATAAAAAAATATTTATTAAACGAGCAAGATTATTTTACAATAGAACAATTAAGTTCAATAAAGAAACCAATAATATGGATACATATAGAATATGATAGAAATTTAAGAAAATGGGAGTCATTTGGTTCAAGATCGAGTAATGAATTAAATCAAGATTATTTATATTTAACATTACGTTCAATAATAAATAGATGTAGTGATGATTTTCATGTAATATTAATAGATGATGATTCGTTTGATAAATTATTAGAAGATTGGAATGTAGATTTAAGAAAAGTAGGAAATATTCAAAAAGAAAATATGAGAATGTTAGGATTAATGAAAGTTTTATATAAATATGGAGGAATAATGATGGAGCCATCATTTATTTTATTTAAAACATTGAAGCCTTTATATGATAATATATTGGTATCTGGAAAACCAAGTTTTGGAGAGTTTCCAAATGAGTCAGTAGACAGTCATATAATGAATTTTAGTCCATCTTTGAAATTTATGGGATGTATTAAAAATTGTCCGAAAATATATGAATTAGGAAAAGTAATTGAAATAATAGTAAATCAAGATACAACATATGATAGTAAGTTAGAAGGTCAAGTAGGAAATTGGTTATATAGTAAGGCAGAACAAGAAGAGATAAATTATATAAATGGTAAATTTTTAGGGACTCGAGATTCAAAAAATAAGATAATAGATTTAGAAAGTTTAATGGGTTCAACATATTTAGATTTAAATATAAATGCGTATAGTTTATATATACCAAGAAAAGATTTATTAAAAAGAACAGCATATAATTGGTTTGTTTATTTAAATACAAAAGAAGTATTAGAAAGTAATACAAATGTAGGAAAATATTTATTAATTTCAAATTAAATAAAATATTTAGTAATATTATAAAGATGATGGAACTCGGTGAGTTAATGCCTTCGGTCGGAGGTCGTAAACGTCAATCAAGACAGCAGTCCAAGAAGCAGCAACAGCAGCAGCAGCAGCAGCAAGGTGGCAAACGTAGAAAAACCCGCCGTGGAAAAAAAGCGCGTAAAGGTCGCAAAACTCGCAGAAGATAAATAATGTCGTGAGGTCGCACGACGTTGTTAAAGCGAACGAAGGACGCTCATATAATAAGCCTTAAGGCAATCTCCCCGCAATAAAAAATTTTTTTATTTTTTGTAAAATATATCAAAAAATAAAATTATAAAATCTCTTTTAATTTTTCAATAGTTTCAGTGGATAGAGTTTTAGGATAATCTATTTTAAATTTAATAATAATATCTCCAGTAAAGGAATCTCTCTGAAATCCAAGATTTTTAAGAACAATATTAGTATTATTATTAATAATCTCTCCGTTAGAATTCCGGATTCTATATATTTTGCCATTAAGATGTGTAATATTAAAATCAACTCCAATAATAGATTGTTTAAATGTGATATTAGAATAATATATAAGATTAAGACCATCTCTCAAAAATAGTAGGTGTTCTTTTAATTTGATAATAATTTTAACATCAGAATATTTAAAATTATAGCAGTTTCCTTTATTATTAATAGTAATAATTTCATTATTATCAATAGATTTAGGAAGAGTAACATAAATTCTCTCTTCTTCATATTTAAGAATATTATTGTTAAATATAGTTCGTTTAATATTAATAGGAAGACTGGTACCATTAAATGAATTTTCAAAAGTGATAGTAAGATTAATAATAATATCTTCATTATTGGGGTCGTTATATTGTGGAGTATAAATATTAATAGATGTATTATTAGGGGTATTATTAGGGATATTATCAGACGTATTATATGGTGTATGATTAGGAGGGATAGGATTATTAATTAAAAATTCATAAGCATTAGTAATTTTATTAAACATATCAGAAGAATTATTATTTTTATCGGGATGATATTTAAGGGATAATTTTCTATAAGCTTTTTTAATAGAGTCAATATCTGCGTTATGATCAATATTAAGTATATCATAATAATGTTTATTATAATTCATTTCATTAAACATATATAAAATAAATTATTTAATATTAAATATTTGGCGAATATAATTATTAATAAATGAGCAGTTCATTAATATTAAAATATAAACCAAAAGATTTGGAAGATTTCAATATATCAAAATATACAAAAGAATTGATAAATATATATTTAAAAAATTCAAAATTAATGTTTGTGATACATGGTGAAACAGGAAATGGGAAATCATCATTAATAAATGTATTATTAAATAAATATTATAATAATGATAAAGAAAGTATAAATAAAAATACAATATATATAAATTTATTAAAAGAACAAGGTATAAATTATTATAGAAATGATTTAAAAAACTATTGTCAAATAAATAATTTAATAAATATAAAAAAAAAGAAGACAATAGTATTAGATGATTTGGATTTATTAAATGAACAAAGTCAACAAATATTTAATACATTTATAAATGATTATAATAATATAAATTTTATAATTACTTGTAATGATAAACAAAAAATACGAAAAACACTAATAAGTAAATTAGAATTAATAACATTAAGTAGTATAACAGATGAATTTATAAGATTAAAGTTAGATAAGATAATAGAAAATGAAGGATTAATTATGAATGAAAAGAATAAAGAATTAATAGTAAGAACATCAAATAGATCAATACCAAATATGATAAATAATATAGAAAAGATAAAATTAATAGGGATGAGTAAAAAGTTAGATTATAATTTAATAGAAAATGTAAGTTGTAATATAATGATAACGGATATTTTTAAATATATAGAGTTATGTAAAGAAAATAAATTAAAAGAAAGTATAAACCATATATTAAATTTATGTAATAATGGTTTTTCAGTAATAGATATTTTGGAAGATATGTTTTTATATTTAAAATTACATAGTGATTTAGAAGATGTATATAAATATAGTATAATAAAATTGTTATGTAAATATATAAATATATTTCATAATATTCATGAAGATTCAATAGAATTAATTTTTTTAACAAATAACATAATAAATATTTTTAACAAATAACAAATAACAAATAACAAATAACAAATAACAAATAACA
>TARA_B100001175_G_C19514738_1_pt1 | contig 11678 bp, 10 predicted proteins | sample TARA_B100001175 | Tara Oceans TARA_B100001175
GATTTGTTCTGCCGAGTGCCCATCCCATTGCTCCTTGGTCAGTATGTAGTTTAAAAACCTCCTCAGATTTGAAATGACCATGGAAATCTTTTCGAGCATTTTTGCCTACATGTCTAGGCCAATGGTAAGAATGTTTTAACCTTTCAACCTTTGTGACTTTGTGCTTTTTAAGTTCAGGATAATTTTCACCATTTATGCCAGCAAATAATTCAATTGAAGGATATGTGGCTATCGACCCCAAAAGCGTATTTCGTATAAAATTTCTTCTTCTCATATAGAAATTATTAAAATTCAAAAAACTCTAATATTAAAATTACAAAAAGAATGCTGTGGTATGTCATTGATTCTTTTTTTGATTTAGTAAAAGCGTATAAAAAAACCTTTTTAATATTAGTCTCTGTATATTTCATTTTTTTTACCTTTCTAATAATTAACAAAGAAAAACTTAAAAATCCACATAAAAAACCAATCATTTTTTTTAAAGATTTATATTATAAGAATACGTTAAATACTATGAAATTTTTTAAGCTAGAAATTACTTTTTTAGTGATTATTTTTTTGTCGCTAAGTTGTCAAAACACTATAACAAATCAAAAGCCTAATATTCTTTTTATAATTGCAGATGATGCTTCAAAAAAAAGCTTTGGAGCTTATGGTAATGAATCAGCACTCACTCCATCTTTTGATTTCCTTGCAAAAAAGGGGGTACTGTTTACAAATGCTTATAATAATAATCCAAAATGTTCGCCTGCAAGAGCATCAATTCTGACTGGGAGATACTCTTGGCAATTGGAGGAGGCTGCTAATCACAGGCCTTATTTGAGCGATAAATGGAAGTATTATCCTTTTTTACTTGAAAATTCTGGCTACTTTATTGGTTATACAGGTAAAGGATGGGGGCCTGGTGTTTATAAAGGAATTGATATTTCTAAGACAAAATTAAATCCTGCTGGCCATCTATTCGAAGGAGAAAAACTGACCTCACCATTCAGTGGTATAAGCAAAAAAAATTATTCTGCTAATTTTAAAAATTTTTTAAAATCAATTCCTAAGAATCAACCTTTCTGTTTTTGGTTAGGAACCCATGAGCCTCACCGATCCTATGAAAAGGATTCTTGGAAAAAACAGCAAAGGGATACTTCAAAAATTAAAGTTCCTAAGTTTTATCCCGATCATTCAACAGTTGTGGGAGACATTGCTGATTATGAAATTGAGGTAGAGTGGTTTGACAAACACATTGGTGAAGCATTAGCGCATTTAAAAGATAATGATCTGCTAGAAAACACAATAATAGTAGTTACATCTGATCATGGCATGCCATTTCCAAGAGTAAAAGGCCAAATCTACGAAGAGGGTTTTAGCGTACCACTGATCGTTTTTTGGAAAAATAAAATCCAAAGTGGAAGAATTGTCTCGGATTTTGTCACCTTTCCTGATATAGCACCTACGCTTCTAGATATAGCAAATGTCAAGATTATAGATCAAATGACTGGTAAAAGTTTTAAAGAGCAATTGTTGTCCAAAAAAAGTGGAAGAATTGATCAAGAAAGAAATTTTACAATTTTAGGAAAAGAACGACACGACATAGGTAGAGTAGATGAAGGTAAGTTTTCGGTTGCTTATCCAGTAAGAGCTATTAGAACTGACAAATATCTTTACGTTAAGAATTTTACACCTTCACGTTGGCCTGTAGGAAATCCTGAATATGGATTTTTAAATTGTGATAATTCACCCACAAAAAGTTTCATTATGAGTCTCAAAAATGATGTTTTAATGAGTAAGTACTATAAAATGAATTTCGATAAACGATCTGAGGAAGAATTGTACCAAATAAGTCAAGATCCTGAATGTTTAATCAATTTGGCCCATACTAAAAATTATAAAGAAATTAAAGACAGCCTTTGGCTAAAACTAGAAAGAGAATTGACAAATCAAAGAGATCCAAGAATTTTAGGTATAGGTGAGATATTTGATTATTATCCTTACAGTAGAATTCCAAGACAGCAAAAACTTTACAATAACCTTGAATACGATCCTATTAAAATATTTGAAGATAAATTTAACCAAGAAATTAATGTTAAAAATTAACATGGTTAAAAGATTGTTATTGCTATTACTTTTTTTTTCATGTAATGAATCGGAAAAAAAATTTGACACAAGGCCAAACATTCTTTTTATCATGTTGGATGATTTGGGTAAAGAGTGGGTCAGTGGTTACGGAGCATCAGATATAAAAACTCCTACAATAGATAAACTAATGTCAACTGGCCCTGCCCTTCCATAATGCCTATTCAATGCCTCAATGTACACCTACCAGAGTTACATTGTTAACCGGGCAATATCCTTGGAGACACGGATGGATAAATCATTAATCAAGTTATGAAAATAAGTTTCTCTCTTAAATACTTCTTTTTCCTAATTATATTCTTTGAGTCATTAGTTGTTTTTAGTCAGGATAAGTTAATTGCAACAAATTTAAGTGTAGATTTTATTAGCCACCCTGATAGGATTTTAAAAAATGGTTATCCTGTTTCTGTTGAGTTAGAAGAAGCTTTGCTCGAAAATGACAAATATCAAATAATAGATATATGTAAAAAAAATCCATTATTAAGTTGGCAGATATTGTCAAAAAAAGAAAATACTTTTCAGATTGCTTACAGGATAATAGTTTCTTCTAACAAAGAAAGGATTGATAGTAATATTGGAGACTTTTGGAATTCTAAAAAAATTAAAAGTGATCATTCAATAAATGTTAAATATTCTGGAAAAGAATTAAATCCAAATACAATTTATTATTGGAAAGTTAAAGTTTGGGATAATCACAATCAAGTATCTAAATTTTCAAAATGTCAAAAGTTTAAAACTGGGGAAGAATTAAAAAAACATCATACAAGTAGGTATTTTGTTGAGAAAAAAATCAACCCTTATAAGACTATAAGAAAAATTGGAAAAAGCCTAGCCTTTATTGATTTTGGTAGAGCCGCATTTGGTAGTATTAAATTAAAATTATTTGGAGACAAAAAAAATGATTCAGTAAAAATTAGCTTTGGTGAATCAATTAAAAATGGTCGATTAGATAAAAACCCTAAAGGTAATGTAATAAGTGAATCAGTAAACTTAAAACTTAAGCCCGGATGGTACGATTATGAAGTAATTATACCTTCTCATTATTACAGCAGACCAGAGAGAAAGATTTACATGCCAGAATATATTAAAGAAGTTTTACCTTTTAGATACATGGAAATAGAAAATTATGATAGTGATCTAATAGAAAAGTCTTCAATTGAGCAAATAATTGTTAATTATAAATTTGATGATCATGCAACTTATTTTGAATCTGATAATAAAGTATTGAATGATCTTTGGCAGCTAACTAAATACTCAGTAAAAGCTACTAGTTTCATGGGTATTTATGTTGATGGGAATAGAGAAAGATTTCCAAGGGAGGGAGACTCATATGTAAACCAAAAAACACATTATGCAGTTGAAAGGGGTTTTTCAATTGCTAGATATACACATGAGTTTCAAATTTTATATTCCAGCCAATGGACTGATTATATCTTACAGGTTTTATTAATTGCTTGGGAAGATTATATGCATACAGGTGATAAATCCTCTTTAGCTTACTTTTATAATGACCTTAAATCAAAAACATTACACCAACTTGCAAGAAAAGATGGTTTGATAAGTACTAAAACTGGACTTGTAACAAAAGAAGTCCGCAAGGCTGTAAATTTTAGTGAGATTGAGTCCAGAAGGCAAAAAAAAGAAAATCCAACTTTCAAAGATCTAGTTGACTGGCCACACAAAAATTTATTTGCTAAAAAAGAATCTTGGCGATATGGTATTAAAGGAGAAACTGATGGTTTTGATTTTAAAAATATTAACACGGTCATAAATTCCTACCATTATCAAGCACTGATTATCATGTCAAAAATTTCCAACATACTTGGGAATTTGGATGATTTTGAATTTTTTAATGAACGTGCTGAAAAAGTTAAAAAATCAATCAATGAAAAATTAATTAGTCGTAATACTGGAGTTTATGTCGATGGAGAAGGCAGTTACCATAGCTCCTTACATGCAAATTTTTTTCCATTAAAATTTGGAATCGTTCCAAAAAATAACTTAAGTAAAGTATTAAATTTTGTTAAAAAAAGGGGAATGGCTTGCAGTCCCTATGGTGCGCAACATCTTTTAGATGCATTATTTAAAAATGGTGAGGCAGAATATGGATTACAATTATTAACATCAAAAGGTGATAGAAGTTGGACTCATTGGATTTATGATTTAGGTTCAACGATAACTCTTGAAGCATGGGACTTTAAATACAAACCTAATATGGATTGGAATCATGCCTGGGGATCTGCTCCAGGTAATATTATTGCTCACCAAATAATGGGTGTCCAACCCCTAAAAGCTGGTTTTGAAATAGTTAGAATCAAACCTCAAATTGCTGAAACTAAGATGGCTAAAATAAAATATCATACAATTAGGGGTGATATCTTAATATCTATCAAAAATGATTTCAATAAACAATTTTCTTTGGAATTAAATATTCCTGCAAATATGGCTGCAGAAATTTATTTCCCAAAATATTTTTCAAATCAGATAATACAGATGAACGGTGAGGAAATAGATCACATTGAGGTTGAAAATTTCCTTATTATTGAAAATATTGGATCAGGTTTAAAAAGATTTAAAATTTCTAAAAATTAACATTTTTAATCAATCTAATATACTTCGGTTAAGATTAGAATTGTAATCTGTTTTATACTTTAAATTATTTTTCACTTTAGAAAGTCAATTTTTAAGATTATCCATTTAGGACATATTTTTATGGGACAGTAAATTTAAACGATTTGAAATTCTTTCTATTAAATATCCTTACTATATATATGTTTGAGGACTTAGTTTTTATCTTTAATCGAAAGGAATTAAGTTCACGAATTTTTTCATTTAATATTTGATTCCCTATTATTGTGTATATTTCTATTCTTCCAGGACCGTAAAAACCTAAAACGCTAATCTCTCCATTTTTATAAATAATATTTTGTTTTTCTTGAAAACTAAGGTTAAGGTTATTCTCATTAATTAGATTGCTTAATGATATCAGGAAATTAAAATATATAAGGCAATTCATTTATTTTTTAATCTTGTATTTATAACCCGTTATGGAAATTAAATACCCTACCTAAAAATGCAATAAAAATTAAGAAATTTTATATAAAATAATACTAATGTATAATAGGAAGAGTTTTTTCTATATAATGAAATGGTATAAAACATGCTAATGAATTAAAGTTTATAAATGTTTTTCATTTATTTATATTTAATTAAAATATCTCAAAAAATGTTTAGTACAAAATTTGTAATCAATTAGCTATGCGGATTATAAAAAAACAGAAGGTTAAAATTAATTTGGTTATACTTTTACTGATTTTTTCAAGTACAGTTTATGGCCAAAAAGCTAAAAAAATATCGTTCGAAAATTTAGTAAATTTTCCAACTGTTTCCGGTCCAATTCAGTTGACTGATGAGCCATATGAACATTTTTTTGCAAGTTACTACGGAATAAACTCTTTTAGCGCCGATGAACGATATGCAACTGTTTTAAGAACAGAAATAAAAGATCATTTACCAAATGAAAATGAATCTGCTACTTTGGGCTTAGTAGATCTAAAATCCAAATCTTTTATTCCTATTGTCCAAACTAGTGCATGGAATTTTCAGCAGGGCTGTATGGCACATTGGTTATCGACAAATCCAGATTCCTTAATTATCTATAATGACTTAAGACAGGGCAAATTCGTTTCAATAATTCTAAATGTACACACAAAAAAAGAAAAGAAAGTAATTCCCTTCCCGATCAGTGCAGTTTCCCCCAACGGGAAAGAAGCAGTAAGTATAAATTTTTCTCGTTTAAGAGAAACAAGAGATTCTTATGGCTATGGAGGTGGTGGTCAAAACCCAAAAATAGAGCAAGCTTACCCAAAAGATGATGGAATATTTTTGGTTGATCTGGAAAGTGGTGAAGCTAAATTGATTGTCTCCCTTTTAGAAATAAAAAAAGATGTCCCAACAATTGCGGAAAACAAAATTCAATACTTTAATCATACTTTATTTAGTAGAAAAGGTTCAAAAATATTTTGGCTGTCGAGAGCAAAGCCCATTAGAAAAAATACGACTGCATTTACAGTTAATAGAGATGGAACTAATTTAAAGCCTTGCTTTCCTGAAGGTTGGGGTGGTTCACACTTCGACTGGCTTAACGATAAAGAAATAATGGTTACCGCCAGGTATAAAAAGCAGATGTATGGTCACATTTTATTTGATGTTACTAAAAAAGACTACCGACGCCTTGGAAAAGGGTTATTAGACTATGATGGACATGGAGCTTTTTCTCCTGATGGAAAATGGATGGTTACCGATACATATCCCAAAAACGAACTAATGGAACAGAAAATATTCCTAATGGATATGGAATCGGAAGCAGTAATTTCACTTGGTAGATTCCAAAACAATAAAATTTATCAAAAAGAATGGCGTTGTGATATCCATTGTCGTTGGAGTGCATCTGGAAATCTAATTGGATTTAATTCAACACACAACGGAACGAGACAGATTTATATTTTTAAATTAAAAAATGAATAAATAACTCCTCCAAGGCAATGAATCATAGTCAGTCAATCTTCTAAAAAATCAATACAATTAAATATGAATATTTTCTTAAAATCAGTAGTTATAATTCCATCTTTTATTTCATTAGCAGATTTATTAATTATGGCATTATTTAATTAATCAGCAAAACGAGCTTCTTATTATTCAATTGCAGAAAAACCCCATGATTCTGATAAACCTTCTTCCGATGAATTAAATTCCCATGACGTTTCAGAAAGTGAAGTAATATCGACTATCCAATCACCATCAACAATAAATTGAGTTTGTTCTGTATTTACCCATGACCAAGTCCCCGCATCAATTTCAAGTGGAGATCCAGTTCCATCCAATGTCATTGTAATATATGTTCCAAATGTTGACAAATTTACTTGAAAAGAAGTTGGTAGAGTACAATCTGGATCTAAAGACACAGTTTCAGTATCAGTTTCAGGATCGTAATAATGTTCTTCACAGAAGCTCCTGAAAAGGCTCGTGATGTCATAACCTTCAGAATTAGAATAAGAGGACATACTCCAATTTCTAACAACTTTATAGTGATTAGAGTCTTTATCAGAACCAATAGTTTCATCCATTGCATCTTCTTTTTCTGCTGAATAAGCTCCACCCAAGTCACTGCAAATAATATCAATATCACCAAGATCGATTACAAAATCAATATCAAAAGTCGCATCGAAAGTAGATGCCGTCTCAGTAACTATAATGTTAGTTAATGTTGCAATATGAACCTCACTTCCATCTACAGAAAAATAAAGTCTAACTTCTGTTACAAGTTCACCCTCCTCTATCAATTCATAATTTCCAAAAATATGACCACTTTCAGGACTTGATCCACCCTCACCTATAGAAAGACTCATTAAGTACGATGAATCTGTAAATTCGATGTAATTAAAAATGCATTCGGATGATTTAGCAGAATTTGATCGATTTGAAGAATTAGAATTACCTAAATCCCATTTCCCGAAAATTGTTTTTTTAGCTTGCTCTGCAGACTGTTCAGCAACATTACCTGATGCGAAAATATTTGTTAAAGCAGAGTTTTCCATTCTAGGCTCAAGCTCAATGCTTTCAGATGAATCGTCACTATTTTTAGAGCACGATAAAATAAATATTAACGATAATAAAATCAATTTTTTCATAACACATTTTTGAATTTATCTAATTTAAGAAATTATAATAACTAAATATCGTAAAACATTGTAAATTAATCTTTTAATAAAGAAAGTTCAAACAAATTAATATGAAGGAAGGTTTATAGGGGAGTAAGATTCTGCGAGCAGCTCATAGTAGAAATTTTGTGTTTAAGATGTAAAAAAAAATGCCAGTGGTTTAGTTTATAAACCTTTTAAATCATTAAGTTTTAAGGTCCACGCAGATGTTAGAATATAATTTAATGATCAGTGTCAATAATTTCGTTTGACCCAAAAAGTTGTCCAATAAATTTTGAAAAAATTGGCCTTCCAGAGGTTTTGTATCCAGTTTCTTTATCAAACATTTGAAAAGAAACATATTTAATAATTTTTTTGTTGTGAAACCTCAACAATAATTTATCTCCCTCATTCTTGCCTCCTTTCAAAACTTCGGAGATATCTATATATTTTATTCTCTTCATTATTGGGTGCGCTTTAAAAGCTTTATATCCATTAATCATTAGGTCTTGAAGAAGGTCAAACATTTCTTGATTAGCAAGATGAAAACTGGAAATTTTTGAAGTTGGATTTTCTAAACCAAATTGAGTTAGTTCAGTATCAAAACCAATGGTAAACATACTTACAAAAAAAATTGTGTATGATCCATCTTTATTTAATTCACTTTGAGTTAAAAAAACATCCGATAATCCACCTGTTAATTTGGACATTGCCTTACCTAATTGACAACATTTGCCTATCGTTTGAGAGTTTTTTCTTAAAGGCACTAATTCCTCACTCGTATCATAAAGTTTAAATTCCAAATCTTCAATTTGAGCATTTAAATGAGATGAAACAATAAGAACGAAAAGAAGTATTATTTTTTTCATCCGGTTGATTTAAATTTTTTTTTAATTTATGAAAGAAATCTCTAAAGACAAACATTATCATTTCCTTTAGTGTGAAAAGGATCAAGAAATGTCGACTGTTTTTGTTTACCAATTAGCAACAAGCTATCAAATTATTAATGGTCAGCACCAAAAATTTCTTCATTAATTATTTCTTTTTGTATCGATTTATAAAATTGAATTGCTCCAAGAGTTTTTTTCTTTTTTCTTTTCCTGCCAAAAATATCCTCTTCGACTAATGATTTTTTGTCTGTATAAAGATTAAAGGAATATGGTGTGTTTTTCGAAGGTAAAAGTATTCCATTTTTGGAGTAAGTAAAATTTGGATTCAAATTATTGATGCCAGAAATTTTAGGATTAATTTTTCCAAAACTTATATTGTTTTTCCAACTCCATCCGACAGGCTGATCGTCCTTCACAAATTTGATGAAAGACGAATCATTCTGAGCGCTGTCGAAGAAAAAAATATTTCCTTCAACAAGACAATTCATAGGAGTACTTCCATTTGGGTGCTTGGAATGGTTGATTCCAATTTGAAAAGTATTATAACAATTCACAAAAGTATTGTATAAAACTTGCACGTCAGAAACTCTAACATACAGGTCATCAGTTGTACCATCCATCATTCCAATTCCAAATGAACCAAGATTTTGAAAAAAATTATTACTTATTGAGTGGCCTGACCCTTGAATACGAATACCTCCACTTTTGTTTTCATCTGAACCAAAAAAGAAGTTACTTGATACATTATTATTATCTCCGTGCCTTAAGACAAGTGAGCCTTTGCAGTTTTTAAAAACATTTCTTCTTATAATATTGCCATTTGATTTAATTGAGATTATTTCTGCCTCTCCATTCGCCCTTTCAAAAAAATTATCTTCAATTATAGTATTGCAAGCCCCTGGTGGTGGATCAAACGGATTATTTTTGGTAATCAATTGAAGTGTCTCAAACCCATTGCCATTACCTTCCTTAATCTTTTTAAATTTATTGTGATGGATATGATGTCTTTCATTTTTGTTTGAAACAACAATTTGAAGTAATTGACAGCCTTTTAGATATTTTGAATTATAATTTTTATTTTGAAATGTGTTATGATCAATTTCAATCAAAGAACTTCCTACCAATATTTGTAACCATTTTTTACTTTTAGAGTTATCCCATTTACAATAAGACACTCTAATTTCTTTACCCAATAAAACCAAGCTCCCATTTTCAACAAAAGTTAAACCCTCAATATTTATGTGATCTCCTTTTATTTGAATTTTGGAATGAACTTCAACTTTACCACCTGAAGAAGCTTTTATGGTAATAGGTAGATTTCTTTTACCACTGTTTTTCTCAAAAACTAATTTTCCATCATACTTGCCATTTTCAAGAATAATAACATTACCTGGGACAGCATTTTTATAAGCAACAATTAACTCACTAGAGCTACTAACGGTTATGTTTTGACTTTTTACAAGAAAAGGAAAGACAAGAAAAATAAAAATCAGATTTTTCATTAAAATATTTTTTCAATTATGCGTTTTCTAATGTTCGAAGCCAGATGTCAGCCATAAGTTGACTTCCTCCAACGGAGGGGTGCACTCCATCTGGAGCCCAATAGGTAGGTGGAGCATCTTTTAAAGCTAGATTGAATTCATCTTGAAAGGGTACCCAAAGTGCATTAAATTCTTCAGCTATTTTTTGTGCCACACTTTGATATTCTCTAAAAGGCATTACCCAACTTTCATCGACTGCGGTTGTTCCAGGGAGTACAAAAGGCTGACACAATATAAATTTAATATCAGGAAGAGTCTCAAGAGTCTGTTGGAGGAGATTTCTTAGGTCGTTTTCATAAATTTTGACTGTTCCTTGATATCCATTTTTTTTGTGCCAATAATCATTTACCCCAATCATAATACTAATCCAGTTAGGTTTTAATTCTAGGGCGTCTTTTTCCCATCGTTCGGCAAGTTGATGAACTTTATTTCCACTTATGCCTCGGTTATAAATGGATAGGTTGAGTTTAGGCAGTGCTTTGAGTAATTTAGCAGCGACAAGAAATGAATACCCTGTTCCTAAAGAAAGAGAGTTATTAGGTAACTCCCTTTCTTTTTCTCTTCCAGCATCCGTGATTGAATCACCCTGAAACAAAATGATATCTCCAAAATTGATTTTTGAGAATAATCTAGAATTTATACTCGATACTTTAGGCGCAAAACCGATAAGAGGTAGACTTGCTGCAAAAGTGGATTGTGTTATAAAGCTTCGTCTATTAATTTTCATTATTAATTTGTCTATTTAATGTTGTTATTATTTAAAAAGTTAGATTGTTGTTTCAAATATTAGCTTTTTAATTAAAAAATCTTGATTCTATAATATATAAATTGTAGAAATAGTTAAAATTACAGTGTTAAAAAGTAATAAATTGTAGGAGGGAAAATTATAATGCTAAAAAAATCTAAGATTTTCGAGGTTTTTTCTTTTGAATGCCAATAGGCAAATAATAAAAGTGGTAACTGATAAGGAAGTCTAATTAAAGCATCCTGTTTAGTTACTGATAAAAGGGTTCGGGGTAATTCAGATATGTACAAATAAATATTTGCGGGAAAGACAGCAATTAAAAGAAAAAAAATCCCCCAACAACCATAGAACCGAGTCTTATTAAAAACCATCATCGACCCAAAAACTATTTCAAGGACTCCTGTCGAATAGACCATAAAATGATGGAATGGTAAATATGGTGGAACGATTGCTAAAAAAAAATCAAGATTTGTAAAATGTTTTGTTCCAATAAAAATATATAGAAAAGTCAAAATATAAAGAAAAGATTTCTTCAATAGTCCTCTTATTTCTAATTCATATAAAGAAAAATTCATGAAATATTTTAAGTACTGGCTATAAAATGAAATCCATTTTACTAAATAGTTCTCAATATTTAGCATCTAAATAGTTAAATGTATAATTATTTTTTTAACCT
>TARA_B100001175_G_scaffold46178_1_pt1 | contig 11675 bp, 7 predicted proteins | sample TARA_B100001175 | Tara Oceans TARA_B100001175
GATAAAAGAAAGAAAATTGCACACAAAAGCATTAAAAACTGATTTTTGACAAAAGCCTTCCATAAAGAAGGACTTTTGGTTACTTCCCTAATTTCAACTTTATTGGCAACGGCAAATCGACGTAAAGTTTTATTGACCAAGAATAATCCTAAAGCAAGAAGGCTAAATAGTATAGCTAATGCGCTAAGAATTAGAATTTTAGAAAAATCAGAATCTTGAGCTGAAGATTGACTAGAAACTGCAGCTACTGCAGCTACTGCTGGGACAGTCTTATCTTGTGCAGTGTAAGCCAATATGTTAGATATATCTTGGTCAGAAAATTGTGGATAAGCAGTCATAGCTGCTCCATTATACTCGTTGTATATTTTATTGGCATATACATCACCAGATTTAATCAAAGAAGAACTATTACGAATCCAAGCGTTTAACCATGCGCGATCCAAACCTTCATCATCATATAAACGCTTTTCAACGTATCGAAGCGCAGGGCCTGTCATTTTTTTGTCTAATTGGTGGCAAGCAGCACAATTAGCATTAAAAAGTGCTTTTCCTTTTGTTACATCACCGTCTTGAGAATACAAAGAGGTGACAGTGACCGAGGATAAAAGGACTCCTAAAAATAATAAACGCAGCATTTGGTTTTGCATCTGCTTCATATAGATAATTGGGACATTATTATTTTAAAATATTATCTGATAAAAATACCTTCAAAAAAGCATTACAAAAATACGATATAATCATTATTATAAAAATGATAAAACTGGCAAAATCCCTAATTTATAAAGATTCTAAATAAGACTTCATTAATTAACAATTTCACTATACTATTTAATATAATAATTTTTTATGTATAGTAAAATTAAGAAGTTAATTATAGTTTATTAAAATAAAATAAAATAAAATAAAAAATTATTAAATAGTATAAAAAGCTTATAAGTATTACCAATTAAAAATTAATCATTTAAATTAGCATTAAATATATTAAAACATGTATTCTATTTTAATCAAAATTCTTTCAATAACAGTCTTGTTCCAAATGCATGTCATAGCTCAGCAAGGGATTGTGAAAGTTAATATTGATGATAATATTTCCCATTTACTAGATATTAAAAAAGAGGTTAATAGTAGCCTTGGGGTTATTAAAATTCAAATTTTTAGTGGCTCAAGAATAAAGGCAGAGGAATTATTACAAAAATTTAAATATGATTTTCCTAAACACTCTGCTAAAATGGTTTACGAATCCCCAAATTATAAAATTTGGTTTGGAGAATTTATAAACCAAATACAAGCGGATCGGGAGCTAAAAATCGTCAGAAAAAAATACAAAGAAGCTTTTTCTTTTAAGCCAAAACCTAGAATTTATTTTTAAGTTTTAAAATTACAGCTTCTTTTTTACAGCAACTTCTTGAAAAGCTTCTAAAATATCACCGATTTTGATATCATTAAAATTCTTAACTTGCATTCCACAATCATAACCTTTAGAAACTTCTTTTGCGTCATCTTTAAAGCGTTTCAATGAATCTAATTCACCTGAATAGGTTACTACCCCATCCCTAATAACTCGTATTTTGGAACTTCTATAAATTTTCCCATTTGTAACCATACATCCTGCGATAGTTCCAATTTTGGAGATTTTAAAAGTTTCTCTTATCTCGGCAGAGCCAGTTATTTCTTCCTTGAAGTCTGGAGATAACATTCCTTCCATTGCGTCTTTTAAATCGTTTATAGCATCGTAAATAATAGAATACATACGAATATCTATTTCTTCTTTTTCTGCTATTTGACGAGCGTTGCCCATTGGCCGGACATTAAAACCTATTATGATTGCATCAGACGCAGATGCTAAAAGTACGTCACTTTCAGTTATGGCACCAACAGCTTTATGGATTATATTGACTTGTATTTCTTCTGTAGAAAGTTTTTGAAATGAATCTGTAAGTGCTTCAACAGAGCCATCTACATCTCCTTTTAGGATAATATTTAGTTCTTTAAATTCCCCTAGAGCAATTCTTCTTCCAATTTCATCTAATGTGATATGACGTTGAGTCCTCACAGATTGTTCGCGTTGCAATTGAGTTCGTTTAGCTGCGATTTGTTTAGCTTCTCGTTCGTCTTTAAAAACATTAAATTTATCACCTGCTTGAGGTGCTCCGTCAAGGCCTAATATTGATATAGGTGTTGACGGGCTTGCTTCGTATACATCGTTACCTCTTTCATCATGCATTGCCTTGACTTTTCCACTGTTTTTACCAGCCAAGACATAATCGCCAATGCGCAGTGTCCCCGCTTGAACTAGTACAGTTGAAACATATCCGCGACCTTTATCCAAAAAGGCCTCTACAATTGTTCCTAAGGCAGATTTTGAAGGATTAGCTTTTAATTCTAATAATTCAGCTTCCAACAATACTTTCTCTAAAAGTTCTTTTACCCCATCACCATTTTTTGCTGAAATATCATGGGATTGAATCTTTCCACCCCAATCTTCAACCATTAGATTCATATTTGCTAGTCCTTCTTTAATTTTATCAGGGTTAGCATTTGGAAGATCAACTTTGTTGATTGCAAATACGATTGGAACTCCGGCAGCTTGAGCATGAGAAATTGCTTCTTTTGTTTGTGGCTTGATGTCGTCATCCGCGGCGATAACGATAATTGCAATGTCAGTTACCTGTGCACCTCTAGCTCGCATTGCTGTAAATGCCTCATGCCCAGGGGTGTCTAAAAACGCAATTTTTTGACCACCTGAAAGTGTAACGCCATAAGCACCAATATGTTGAGTAATACCACCAGATTCACCAGCGATCACATTTTCTTCTCTGATAAAATCCAATAAGGATGTTTTACCATGATCTACATGCCCCATTACAGTTACAATTGGTGCACGTTCAATCAAATCCTCTTCATTGTCTTTAATTTCATCAATAGTCTCATCAATATCAACCGTTACAAAATCAACTGTAAAACCAAATTCTTCGGCAACAATTGTGAGCGTTTCAGCATCCAATCTTTGATTCATAGTTACCATCATACCTAAAGACATACAAGCTGATATAATTTCAGTAACGGAAACATCCATCATTGTTGCAACTTCATTTGCAGTAACAAACTCAGTTACTTTTAAAGTTTTACTCTCAATGGCTTGCTGTTCAAGCTCTTTTTCTGTTTGTTGCCTATGCTGATCGCGCTTATCTCTTCTGTATTTTGCGCCTTTACCTTTAGATGATTTGCCTTGTAATTTCTCTAAAGTTTCTCTAACTTGTTTTTGTACTTCCTCAGCTGTTGGTTCTAGTTTTTGAGTTTGGCCTTTGGATTGATTTTTTAGATTCTTTGCTCGACCTTTTTGTGGAGCATTGCTTCCAACTTTACTAATACGTCGCCGTTTCTTCTTCGAACTTGTTTTTTCAGATTCTTTTGTAGCATCCTTTGTGTCGGGCTTTTTTGGTTTGTTAAATTGTGATAAGTCTATTGTTTCACCTGTTGACTTAGGCCCTGACAATGTAGCATAATTAGTTTCCAATTTTGCAGAAATTGTTGATTCTGATGATTCATTCCCAGCTTTGATTTGATCTTTATCTAAAACATCAGTCTTCTTAGAAGTTTTATCTGCTACAGGTGCTTTTACTTTGGTTAATTCAAGTGGGGGGGTTGTTGAATTTTTATCAGCCAAATCTATTTTACCAATAGTTTTTGGCCCCTTCATAGGGCTTTTGGCCTTTATAATTGACTTTGACTTTGCTTCTGCTTCAAGTTTTAACTTCTCTTCAAATTCTTTTTCACGTTTAATTCTTAGGTCTTCCTTCTCTTTTTGCTTTGCTGCTCCAAGTTCTTTTGATGCAACTTTTTTACTAGCGTCGTTCTGGAATTCTCCTGAAAGTAATTCGTAAATTTCTGATGAAATTTTAGTAGTAGGACGTTTTTCAATTTCAATATTTTTGGATTCTAAAAAATCGATTGCTCGATCAATTGAAATATTCAATTCCCTTAACACTTTACTTAATCTAACGTTATCCGCCATAAATTACTTAATTTATTTCTAGCACGTAATGAACTAGAAAAATCTTTTTTTTAAACAAGGTCTATATATAATTTTTTAATCTTCAAATTCTTCTTTTAAAATTCGAAGAACATCTTCAATTGTTTCTTCTTCTAAATCAGTCCGTTTAACAAGATCTTTTAAGTCTTGCTCCAAAATACTTTTAGCAGTATCAAGTCCTACTTTAGAAAATTCTTCAATAATCCATTTTTCAATTTCATCTGAAAATTCTGAAAGTTCAACATCTTCTTCAACACCCTCTCTAAAAACATCAATTTCATAACCAGTCAAGCGGCCTGCAAGTCTAATATTGTGACCACCTCGTCCAATTGCTTTGCTAACTTCTTCTGGTTTTAGAATCACTTCAACACGCTTAGTGTCTTCATCTATTTTTACGGAAGTTACACGGGCTGGACTTAATGCTCTTGTTATGTAAAGCTGTAAATTATTTGTATAGTTAATTACATCAATATTTTCATTGCCCAATTCACGAACAATTCCATGAATTCTTGAGCCTTTCATTCCAACACAAGCCCCAACAGGATCTATTCTATCATCATAAGAATCTACGGCAACTTTTGCCTTTTCACCAGGGATTCTAACAACATTTTTAATAGTAATAAGGCCATCAAAAACCTCAGGGATTTCCTGTTCGAAAAGTTTTTCTAAAAATGCTGGTGCCGTTCTGGACATTACAATATTTGGTTTGTTGCCTTTCAATTCCACTGTTTCAATAATGCCACGAACATTTTCACCTTTTCTAAAGAAATCTGATGGTATTTGCTTATCCTTTGGTAATATTAATTCATTACCCTCATCATCTAAAAGAATCACTGCTCTATGCCTTATGTGATGAACTTCAGCATTGTAAATTTCTCCTTCTAGATCTTTAAATTGTTTGTATATGTTTGTATTATCATGCTCTTGGATTTTGGCAATTAAATTTTGACGTAGAGCCAAAATTGAACGTCTACCTAAATCGAATAGCTTGACTTCTTCAGAAACATCCTCCCCAACTTCAAAGTCGGGTTCAATTTTTTGAGCGTCAGTTAATGATATTTCTTGGTTATCATTCTCAACTTTATCGTCAGAGACTACAATTCTATTACGCCAAATTTCTAGGTCTCCTTTATCGGGGTTGATTATAATATCGAAATTATCATCGTCTCCGAATTTCTTTTTTAATGCATTTCTAAAAACGTCCTCTAGTATTGACATTAACGTGACTCTATCAATAAGTTTATCATCTTTAAATTCCGAAAATGATTCAATAAGGGCTAAATTTTCCATATACTTATAATCTTAAAATACTAATTTAATTTGTGACTTTTCAATGTCTTGGTAAGGGATTGTAACTATTTTTTCAACTGTAACTTTACCTTTCCCTATCTGCTTGGGCTCTCTTGCCTTCCATTCCAAAACAATGTTGATGTCATTAGCAGCGGTTAATACTGCCTCATATTTTTGTTTTTCAAATGTTTCAACTTTGATTTTACGACCAATGTGTTTTTTGTATTGTCGCATGTGGGTTAACGGACTGCTAGCTCCAACGGATGACACTTCAAGTGAAAAATCTTGGTCTTCTCTATCCAGATTATGTTCAATAGCACGACTCACATATATACAATCCCCAACTAAAACCCCACTATCACCATCAATAATAACCCGGATTCTATTTCCCTCTAAGATTTCAAAATCAATCAGAAATAAATCTGGCCTTTTTTGAAGGCTTTCATTTAATAATTCAAAAACAGTGTCTCTAAACATTTGGTATAAAAAGAGGGGACTTTTCGTCCCCTCGCATTATTAATTTTCTTTGTGAGCTGCAAATATAAGATATTAGAAGCCATTTTCACAACTTTTTTTGTAGGATTATTAAAATAAATATTAAAAAATAAAAAAGCTTTAACATAAGTTAAAGCTTTTTTGTTGGCCCACTAGGGCTCGAACCTAGACTCTTCTGGACCAAAACCAGACGTGTTGCCAGTTACACCATGGGCCAATGTAATATTGAGGATGCAAATTTAGAACAAAACTTTGTCTGCACAAATATTTTACTTAAAATTAATAATTCCGTTATTTGAATTATTGTTAAATTCGCCATGAACAAAATTTTAAAAATGGAGGGTTTTAATTTCAAGCGATGGAAACTTATTTTGTCATGGACAGCTTTTTCAATTGCTCTGGTTGTCTACTTCATGACTGTCGAACCAACTGTAGGTTTTTGGGATACTGGAGAATATATATTAACGTCTTCTAAATTAGAAGTGGGGCATCCCCCAGGGGCTCCTTTATTTCAAATGTTAGGCGCATTTTTTTCAATTTTTGCATCTGAGCCAACACAAATTGGGTTAGTACTCAATATGATGAGTGCCTCAGCCAGTGCCTTTACCATTTTGTTCATGTTTTGGTCTATTGTTTTATTATTACAAAAAATCAATTCATTAAATCCAGAATCGAAAATTGAGTCACAAATAGGTGTCTTAGGGGCCGCTTTTGTGGGTAGTTTATCATTTGCATTCACCGATTCTTTTTGGTTTAATGCGGTAGAAACTGAGGTTTATGCTATGGCTACTCTTATAATGGCTACGATGTTTTATCTGGGCTTACGTTGGCAAAACGAAATGGATTTACCCAGAGGTAACCGCTGGTTGGTTTTAATTTCTTTTGTTGTAGGGCTTTCCTTTGGGGTGCATTTTATGGGGCTTTTAACCATACCAGCCATTGGACTGTTGTATTACTTTAAAAATTACAAAACTATCAGTGTTAAAAATTTTATTATTGCCAATTTAGCCGTAGTAGCTATTTTATTATTTGTATTCAAGCTCTTAGCTCCAAACATTCTGCGCTACTTCAGTGCTTTAGAAATTTTCTTCGTGAATAGCGTTGGTTTACCATTCAATTCAGGATCAGTTATCGCTTTATTTTTATTAATTATAAGCATATATAGTGGATTAAAATTTACTAAACGCAAAGGATTTGTAAACCTAAATACAGCACTACTTTGCATTACTTTTATTGTAATTGGCTTTACAACATGGCTAATGCTGCCTATTAGGGCAAATGCAAATGTACCCGTGAACGAGAACAACCCATCAAGTGCCAGAGAATTATTAGCATATTACAACTTAGAACAATATCCAAAAACCCATTTATTTTACGGACCTCAATTTACAGATCAATACGCAGGTCTTGATGAAGGCCAACCCTTTAAAGATGATAAGCCCAAATATGAGAAAGACCTAAAAACAGGAAAGTATGTGGTAGTTAATGATTATGTTAATGCAATTCAAAATTACAACAGTGACCACGGTTCAGTATTGCCACGGATGTGGAGTTCAGAGCATGCAATTAATTATATGCGTTATTCTGGATTTTTAGAATTTTCTATAAAGTCGGAATACAAAATGCAAAACGAATTTCGTACCCTGGTCGATGAGTTTAGAACATCAGTATTGGATGGGGAAGTTGATTACAAAGGATATCATGATTTTCTAAGGAACTATGGCCGCTATTTAGACATTAAAAAGCCATCATTATTAGACAATATTTATTACTTGTTTGATTATCAAATTGGATATATGTATTGGCGATATTTTATGTGGAATTTTTCAGGTCGTCAAGACGATATTCAAGGGAAAAAAGACTTGCACGGCAATTGGATCACTGGAGTTAATTTTGTGGATAGTCATTTGTTAGGAATTACACAAGAAAACCTCCCAAGTGATGTGCTAAACAATAAAGCCCGAAACAACTATTATTTACTTCCTTTTTTGTTAGGATTAATCGGAATATTATTTGTTTTCAAAAAGGACAAAAAAGTATTTTGGACTATGCTGGTTTTCTTTCTATTTACGGGAATAGCAATCCAAGTGTATACTAATGTGCGACCTTTTGAACCCCGCGAAAGAGACTATTCTTTGGTGGGCTCTTTTTATGTATTTTCCCTTTGGATTGGAATTGGAGTTTACGCAATTTATAACTGGCTTAGTTTATACTCTAAATCAAAACTTATACCTGCTTACGTAAGTATTTCATGTTTGGTATTAGTTCCAGGTATTTTATTGAGTCAAAATTGGGATGATCACGATCGCTCAAATCGAAGAACTGCTCATGCCATGGCGGTCAATTACTTAGAGTCATGTGATAAAAATGCCATTATTTTTACAATTGGCGATAATGACACATTTCCTCTTTGGTATGCACAAGAGATAGAAGGTATCCGAACCGATGTAAGGGTGGTTTGCACTAGTCTTTTCAACGTAGATTGGTATATTGATCAAATGAAGCGTAAAGCTTATGACAGTGAACCCATTCCATCAAAGTTAAGCCATGATAAATACAAATGGGGGACTCGAGATTATATAATAAAAGAAGTGGTGACACAAGACACTTTGGATATACATCAATTTATCGACTTTGTAACCAGTGATGACAAACGCACCAAATATGGCCATATACTAAGACAACAAGGATATGACACAAAAGGTCAAAGAAATCAAGATTTACAAGCCAACTACGCACCAACTGAACATGTAAGAATTCCTGTGAATAAAGAATTGGTGCTTAAAAATTCTATTGTGCCTGAAAAAGATGCTGATAAGATTGTAGATTACATTGATATTAAAATTGACAATCAAGCGATTTATAAAAACCGTTTAATGATGTTAGATATTATTGCCGAAAATAATTGGGAACGCCCTATTTATTTTAGTGGAGGGGCTTTTGGTAATGAAGATTATATATGGATGAAAGATTATCTACAATTGGATGGATTTGCTTATAAATTAGTCCCTATTAAAACCCCTAGGCAAGAAAATAATCCTTTTGATATGGGGCGTATAGATTCTGAAAAAATGTATCAGCTTGTCAAAAAATGGAAATGGGGCAATAGTGGAAATCGAAATATATACCACGATGTAGAAACCCGTAGAAATAGTATTACCTATAGAAGTCATATGGCTAGGTTAATTGAGAGTTTAATCAATGAAGGAGAATTAAAAAAAGCAGAAGAAATTATTGACTTAGCCATGGAAAAGATGCCAGTAGCTGTGTTTGGATATTATACATTTTTAGAACCTTTTGTTGGTGCTTATTACGAAATAAACGCCAAAGAGAAGGGTCGTGATTTATACAACAAAATTATTTTAAAATACCAGGAAAATTTGAATTACTTCAGCCAGATTTCGGATATTAATAAATCAATATATATTGAGGCGATTTATTCAGATATTGAACGTTACAAAAGTTTGGTAGATACTTTAAGCTTCTATGAAAAGGAAGAGATTATAAAAATGGAAATGGAAAAATTTAATGGTTTTTTGAGACTATTCACAAACGAAAATTTCTAAATAATCTTTGAAATTATGTAAAAAAATAAAACTACCTATTTCAAAAATGATTTTGTAAAATATTTATAATTGTGTTTGATTCAAATTTTCCACTTTGCCTCCATTTCATATCTCCTGATTTGTAAATAATTAAAGTTGGGGTTGATTTTATTCGAAGAGCTTCAGAAAGGGGCTGATTTTTATCAACATCTATTTTTATAACTTTTATCTTATCCCCTAGGCTAGCAACTACGTCTTTTAGAACTTCATTCATTGTAATTGATGCATCATCCCATTCTGTGAAAAAATCAAAAAGCACAGGAACTTCAACATCAATTAAGTCTCCGAATTTAGACATTTGGTTAAATTTAAACTTATCCCACTATTATTGAAATAAATTTTTTCTTATGACAATATTAGAAAAAGATATTTAATTCTAAGAGTTTTTTTATGTAATTAAAATTTAGAAAATGTTATTTCTATCTCTTTTTCCTTTTTTTAATGTGATAACAGTAATTTCAGGCCAAATCCCAACTCTACCGGGGAATGCTAAATATCCAAAACCTCGATTTACATTCAGAATTTGATTGGCTTTCTGATAAACCCCTGCCCAATATTTATAACGCCATTTAATGGGACTCCACTTAATTAAACCTGGAATTTCAATCCCAAATTGCATCCCATGAGTATGGCCACTTAAAGTTAAGTGGTAATGAAGGTTGTCCTTGAGAACCTCGTACTCCCAGTGTGAGGGGTCGTGACTCAATAAAATTTTAAAGTCACTTGCATCAATTTTCGAAGTTGCCTTTTTCAAATCTCCTTTTTGTTTAAATCCTTTACCCCAATTTTCAACCCCAATGACTGCAATTCTTTGGTCTTCCTTTTGAATAAACTTTGCATCATCCAATAACAATTGGAAACCCATTTCCTTTTGTAATTTAAGCATGTCATTAAAATTTTGATTCTTCTCTTCCTCAGACTTCCACTTTGTATAATCGCCATAGTCATGATTCCCTAAGACTGAAAAAACCCCATCCTTAGCTGTTAAATTTGAAAATGTAGTTTTCCAAGGTATCATTTCTGAAGTTTTACTATTTACTAAATCTCCTGTGAACATAATTACATCAGACTTTTGCTCATTTACTAAACCAACTGCATATTCTACCTTTTGCTTATTATCAAAACTACCACTATGAATATCACTTATTTGTGTGATCTTATATCCCTCAAATTCTTTTGGTAAATCTTCAAAGAACAAAGTGTATTTTAACACTTTGTAGTTGTATTTCCCTTTTGTGATTCCATATAGAATGGATAAAAAGGGAACAGCGGCCACTCCTAAAGCAATTTGCCCAACAAACTTTCTACGGGTACTAAAAATTGAGCTACCAGCACGCGGCCTTGTCGTTAAAGCATTATATATTCCCTCAAAGAGCCGGAACACATCTTCTCCAAACATAGCTGAAACCAAAAACAGCTTGGGGATATAAAACAAAACAAAAAAGGCAAAAGCTTGGTAAAACCCAGAGTTAAGTGTTGCGGAACGGTCCAAATTTACCACATGGTATATTACATTGCCAAAGATGGCTATGGTAGATATAATATAAATTACAATGACCCAAGGGTTTTTTGTGACACTTCTAAAACTTTGGAAAGCGTAAAAATCAAGCGCCAATACAACTCCAATAAAAATAAGCAATCTAAGCATCTCTAAAATTTTTGTAAAAATAAAAAAATTCGCAGGGATTTCTATACAATAAAAACATTTAACGACCACTCTCAAATTCTTTAATTTTAGTATATTACGTTCAAAATTAAAATTGGTGTTTACTCCAAAAAAACAATCATTTTTGAACCATTGAATTCCATATTTAAACTTTTTAAAATTAAATTATGACAACAAAAAACAACTCCTCTGCTTTAACCACCTTGGTCTCAGTTTTTTTCTTTTGGGGCTTTATAGGAGCATCAAATGGAGTTTTTATACCATTTTGCAAAGAATACTTTATGATAGATCAATTTCAATCTCAGCTAGTTGATTTTGCATTTTATGGAGCATATTATATTGGAGCTCTTATATTATTTATTTTATCTAGTCAAAGAAAAAAGGATATTTTCAATAGTTGGGGTTATAAAAAAGGAATTATTTATGGATTATTAATATCAACAATTGGTGCATTAGCGATGTATCCAGTTATAAATGGAGCTCAAGAAGGACAAACACAAGTCTTTTATGGTGTTCTGATTGCACTATTTATTGTAGGGTTGGGTTTTTCTTTACAACAAACTGGAGCAAATCCATTTGCAGTATC
>TARA_B100001175_G_scaffold174355_1_pt1 | contig 11589 bp, 8 predicted proteins | sample TARA_B100001175 | Tara Oceans TARA_B100001175
TCGAAAAGGTAATTGCAGAGAAAATTCGGACGACACTCTTCAATTACTTGTTCTAGAACTAAACCAAAGCGAAGCAAATGCTTAGCTAAAGCTAGTTCTTCTAAATCAGAAAGATCAAAAGATTTTGGTATCAAAATTGTATCACTATCAAGTTTACGAAATATACTACATATACGCGTATATGCATACAGCAAATATGGGGCCGTGTTACCTACAAGGGAGAGCATTTTGTCCCAGCTAAAGACATAATCACTCTGACGGTTTCCTGAGAGATCGGCATATTTAAGTGCCCCAATACCAACAACACGTGCTATTTCTCGTCGTTCATCTTCTTCTATACCAGGGCTCTTTTCAGTAACAACCTCAAAAGCACGTTGCTCAGCCTCATTAAGCAAATGATTAAGTCGGATAATTTCTCCACTTCGCGTTTTGAAGGGTTTTCCATCTTCGCCTAAAATGGCTCCAAACCATACATGATTCAGCTTCATTTCATGCTCTGGTTGCCAACGCGTGTAGAGCTCAAATAGTTGCTGGAAATGAAGTTGTTGGCGGCCATCAGTGACATAGATAACTTCGCTTGGTTGCCAACTATTCTCACGATATTCCATGGTAGCAAGATCTGTCGTGGTATAGTTCGCGGCTCCATCACTTTTTTGCACCATTGCTGGATGTTTTCTCAGGGCCTTGCTATCAAAATGGACTATTTTTGCTCCCTCACTTTCCTCAGCTATACCACTTTCACTAAGTTCATCAACAACCCCTTTTAACCTATCATTGTAGAAGCTTTCGCCTAGCGTCTCATCGAAATCAACTCTAAGGCGACTATATATTTCATCGAACTGATGACGTGACAAATCAATCATTTCCTTCCAGATCAGAAGATTCTCTTTATCACCATCCTGTAGCTTCACCAATTCATAGCGAACACGCTCCAGTACTTTCGAATCATTATCGCAAGCAGCGTTTACAAGTTTGTAAAGACGCTCCATTTCAGCAAGCGCATCAATAGAAAGTGCATTCTTGTCAAGATGCTCCTTCCAACCAAATAACAATTTACCGAATTGCGTCCCCCAATCTCCAATATGATTATCTGTAATAACTTTATGCCCCAGCAAACGGAATGCTTTAGCCAAAGTATAACCAAGTATTGTAGAGCGAATGTGGCCCACATGCATTGGCTTAGCAACATTCGGAGAAGAATAATCAATAACAATCGTACGCGGCTTTTCTGATGCAGACAAAAACAGATGGTCACCTTTACAAGCACTTAAAAGCGTATCGGATATAAATTGAGTCTTGAGTCGAAAGTTTAAGAAACCTGGACCAGCAACTTCTACTATCTCACAAAACTTGTCTACATCGATTTTACCAATGACCTGCTTAGCAAACTCACGAGGGTCTAACTTATTACGCTTAGCCAAGCCAATGAGTGCATTCGCTTGATAATCACCAAAGTTAGGCTCAGGGCATGGCCGAACTAAAATTTTCGAAACATCAGCATCTGGCATCAACGAAAGAACAGCTTTTTGTAGCTGTTCTTGTAAATTCAATTGGATCACGATAAAAAAATTTGATCAGAAATTGACAAAAAAAAAGAAATAGGAATCAACCTTCCTGAGAGCTTCGAATAATTTGATACATCTCAGAAGCATCTTCAGCATCTTCTAACATTTTTCGAAATTCTTTTTTATGAAGCACTTTAGCAATCTTAGCTAAAGTATGGAGATGTTTTTGAAACTGTCCTTGAGGCACAAGAAAAAGCATAACAAGTGTAACCGGCTGATTATCAAGCGCATCAAAATTGACACCATTTTTACTTCGCCCAAAAGCACCTGTAACCTCATCTACTAAATCTGTGGATGCGTGCGGAATACCAATTCCAAAACCGATTCCAGTACTCATCGAATTTTCACGCTTTTTAACAACAGATAGAATAGCTTCACTGTGCTCAGATTTTACATGGCCATTGTTAACTAATAATTCAATTAGCTCCTCAATAGCCTCCCAACGGTCTGTAGCTTTAAGTTCAGTTACAACCTGTTCTTTGGTAAGTAAATCTGCTAGCTCCATTTTTATTACACAGCCAAAAACTGGTTGGGATTAACTACTCGTTTTAAAGCAAACACACAAGCGTGAACTTCGTTGCCAAATTTGATTTAAATCTACAAACTTCTTTCAGGTGAAGTTTTTCATATCAAGAACGGAAAAATCCTAGAATATATGAATGAAAGAGAAAAAATCACAGCCAGCATAATAGATGAGGGATTAATAGCCATTGTTCGCGTAAATCATCCAGATCTTACACTTCCTATCGCAAAAGCTTTGGTCTCGGGTGGCATTCGTGCAATTGAATTAACTATGACTATACCAAATGCTCTGGATGCAATCCGAACGATTGACCGAGAATTAGGTAATGAAATACTTTTAGGGGTTGGCACGGTCATTGATGATGATACCTGTAAAGCTGCCATAGATGCTGGTGCCAAGTATGTAATTAGCCCAATAACTAAAACTTCACTTGTTGAAAGTGCTCACGCAATGAACCGCCCTGTCATGCTCGGTGCATATACCCCAACTGAAGCTCAAACTGCTCATGAAGCTGGATCAGATTTTATTAAAATTTTTCCAGCAGACGCACTTGGACCAAATTATATAAAGGCATTACTTGCACCATTAAAACATCTAAGAATTATTCCAACAGGTGGAGTTAATCTAGATACAATGGAATCTTTTCTTGCTGCTGGTTCAGCAGCATTAGGCATAGGATCTTCTTTATTAAAAAATAATATTATTAAGTCAAAAAAATGGTCAGACCTTGAGCTTTTATCTAAACAACATGTCGATAAACTATCCAAAATAAAGACTATATAATTGGATGAAACAATTAACCAAATAGCTTTACCAGCATCAATTAGTTGTGATAATTATTTTCTAGTGAGCGAAGAACTTTCAATTGGTTTTATTGGAGCAGGAAAAATGGCAGCTGCCATGGCTAAAGGCTTTGTTAATTCCGGCTTAGTTAAACCAAGTAATCTAATTGCCAGTGACCCTATACCAGCTGGACGTGAGGCTTTTAGGAAAGAACTTAAATGCAAAACTACTGATTCCAATGCTAATGTCCTGACTCAGGCAAAGATTGTTTTTCTAGCTTTCAAACCGCATCAATTGGAAGAAGCTACGAAACCAATTAGGGATCAATTCAACAATGATCATCTTGTAGTTTCTATTCTAGCCGGAGTAAAGTTATCTAAACTAAACATTGCTTGTGGAGGGCGTGCCCGAGTAGTTCGAGTAATGCCAAATACTCCAGCACTTGTTGGTGAAGGTGCCTGCGGCTTTGCAATCAGTGAATCAAGTTTATCTACGGACAGTGAGCTCGTAAAACGTTTGCTTTCTTCTGTAGGAATTGCCTATGAGGTTAAAGAAAATTTGATAGATGCGATCACCGGGCTGAGCGGTAGTGGTCCAGCATATGGGTATACTGTTATTGACGCATTGAGTGACGGTGGCGTAGCCGCTGGCTTACCTCGAGATGTGGCAACAAAACTTGCTGCTCAAACTATGCTTGGCGCAGCAAAGATGGTGCTTAAAACTGGCAGACATCCTTGCGAACTAAAAGACATGGTATGTAGCCCAGGCGGCACAACGATTGAGGGAATACACGAACTCGAAGAAGGTGGAATTCGTAGTGCCTTAATCAATGCCGTCCGAGCTGCCACAGAACGAGCAACTGAATTAGGGAAAATTGATTAATATGACAATCCCACCACCAACAGAAAAACAGGCAAAAATACTTTGGGCATCCTTTACGACATTAGCAATAGGCATACTTATCACGCTCATCGCCATGCTAATGATTGGAGTGGGTTGGATAGCTAATGCCCTTTCGTCAGTTCTTATTCCATTGGCGATAGCCGGCATTATTGCCTACCTACTGGATCCAGTAGTTGATTGGTGTCACAAAAAACGAAGGATGAAGCGCCACAACGCAATCATTCTAGTATTTGTTATCGCAATATTATTAGTGGGCGGATTGCTAGCCTCCATAGTCCCAGCTTTAGTTGATGAAGCTACAAAGTTAAAAACGGAATTCCCAAAAAAAGCGAAAGTATTCCAACAAAAAGTTAACTCGCTTGTACAAACTAATACAACGAACACTTCTACTAATACTCCTAACAATAATTTTTTGCTTAACTTACCAAAATGGGCTCAAAGCGTTGGACTTACAAATGAAAAGGCAGGTGAGTTTGGAGTTGTTGCAGTATCTAATGTTTCCTCTTGGCTTTTAGAACAGTTAAAAAAAATAACAAAGATATTTGGATTTCTCGCAGGATTGGCTTTGGTTCCAGTCTACGTTTTCTATTTCTTACTAGAAAAACGGGCCATCAAAAGTAATTGGAAAGACTATCTTCCTGTACGAAAATCAAAAATAAAAGATGAGATTGTCTTCGTGCTTCATTCCATCAATGAATGCTTAATTGTATTCTTTCGTAGCCAGGTTCTAGTTGCAATGTGTGTCGGCGCACTTTTGACAATTGGCTTTCTAGCCTTAGGCTTAGAGTACGCAATACTTCTTGGAGTTATGGCAGGGATTTTAGGAATTATACCTTATTTGGGAGTAGCATTAAGTATTATTCCAGCATTCATACTCTCAATGGTACAATTTGTACCTACTGATGGATGGCTATATCCAATACTGATTTTGATTTGGTTTGTAGCTGTTCAAGCTATGGAAGGGCTATTTATTTCTCCAAAAATTATTGGTGATCGAGTTGGATTACACCCGCTAACTATTATTGTGGCGGTTATGGTAGGAACAACATTACTAGGAGGAATTGTAGGAGGAGTATTAGCCATTCCATTAACAGCTGCATTACGAACTCTGATGTTTAGATATGTATGGATCGAACGAACTAATTCTTCCAATAAAAGCCCATCATTTTCCTAATTCGCCTATTAGCTGCGAAGAATTTATTTATCATAGAATAGTAAAACGATAATTTGAGCAACAAAGATATAGAGCGCAGTAAGCCTGAAAAACAAAACGAAGAACGTCTTCGTATTTATTTTCTTCCTAACCTAATGACAGCGGGTAATTTACTGTGTGGATTTTTTGCACTTTGGTACATTGTCAAGGTGACCCCTCCAGTAGGCACCGATATTCATTTTGATGCAGAAAGTATTACACCAGCCCTCTGGTTGATATTGGGAGCGTTTTTGTTCGATGCACTCGATGGTAGAATTGCCAGATTAATAGGCAAAGAGAGTCCGTTTGGACTCCAATTTGATTCCCTAGCCGATATTATTTCATTTGGAGCTGCACCTGCATTCTTAATGCAGCGAGTAATTTTGCATGAATTCCAAGAACTAGGACTTATTGTGGCATCAGTTTACCTCCTGTGTGGCGCGCTTCGACTTGCGCGATATAACTGCTTAGCCGCTTTACCGGACTCCGATAGCAAAAAAGAATTTCTTGGATTTCCGATTCCAGCTTCGGCAGCTTTAGTCGCATCATTGACCATTTTTATTATTTGGCTAGAAGGAAAAGAAATGACCAACACTATGTGGCGTTGGGTACTACTTTCAGTACTAGTCTTCCTATCTGTAATGATGGTCAGTGAAGTAAAATATCCTGCCTTCAAGACTTTGGACTTCCGAACTCGAAGGCCGTTCACCAAGTTTGTAATTTTTGTAATAGGGGTAACTTGCCTAATCGTTCTATGGGAGTTAATCGTACCTGTTATATTACCGATAATCTTCACATTATATCTGATTTACGGATTCATCCGCCCAAGACTATCTCGGAAATTAAGGAGAGAGATTGAAGAGGTAGATTTTGAAGAGGATTGAATCTTGTAAGAATAGCCAATGACCCCTTCAGATTACTTAATAGCAATGTTTGCAGGAGCAATAACTGGTTTCATATGTGCTGTACCTGTTGGCCCAATAAACGTGGCCATAATGGAAGAGGGAATTCAGACTGGCCGTAAGCGGGCATTTATAATTGCTATTGGTGCACTACTAATGGAAATGGTGTATTGCATAATTGCTTTTAGCGGATTTGCTACCTTATTTGATGATAAAACTATACTAGCCACCGTCGAATTAATTAGTTTCCTAGCGGTTACGTTTTTTGGCATAAAGTACCTTATGATTGATACCGTAACAGTACAGGGCAAACGCTCAAAAGTATTTGAAAAAAGACTTTCCCCTCATACTGCATTTTGGACGGGATTTGTTCGTGTATTGGTTAACCCCAATGTCTTGCTCTTCTGGATCATGATTTCTGCTGTCCTTTTATCAAATCAAACAATACAAGCAGAATGGCAAAGCAGAATGTCCTGTGTAATTGGAGCAGGCATCGGCATCGGTGGCTGGTTCACATTACTAGTTATTGGAAGTGCACGTGTAAAAAATAGATTTTCAGATAAAACTCTAGTTAAGTTCTCCCAAGTTTCCGGGGTACTTCTTCTGATTCTATCCGTCGTTATCGCTGTGCGATTAATTGGAACTATAGCTCAAAACAACTAAAACCACTTAGTGCTTAATTTGAAATCATCCAGCAGCTTTTTTAAGAGCTTCTAAAACAATGCTTGGAGTTAGCACTTCAGGAAGTATGTTTGGCGTCGAATTTATATCTGGAGAAAAAACCAACACCAAAGGGACTCCCACCCTGTTCCATTTAGCAAGTTCGCGTGTTATTTGATCTGGGCGCCTCGTAAAATCAGCTCTAAACACCTTAATATTTTTTTCTGCAATCAGAGCTCTAACGGAACTAATATCAATACTTGTTTTTTTATTAGCAATACAGGTCATACACCATTTTGCAGTAAAATCGACTAATACAGTTTGACCATTTTTTTGAGCAGATACCACTGCCGACGGTGACCACGCATGCCACTGAATACCTCCTGGGAAATCCTGAGTTACATCATTGATTTGTTTTGCATTAGGATCAATAGGCTTTCGCCATTGCAACTGACCTTCCAATCCAAAAACAACACCACCTAAAATCAACAATACTGTAATCCCGAGCGCCAATCCTTTCCGTTTTGTACCTCGTTGAAAAAACTCACCAAAAACCCACGCTGCCATAGCTAATATTGTCAGAAAAACACCAAGCCATAGAATACGATCGCCATAGTATTCATAAGTCAAAATGAATAACCAAATTGCAGTACCCATCATAGGGAAACCCATCGAAATCTTAAACTTTTCCATCCAAAGGCCAGGCTTAGGAAGGAAACGCAGCCATTTTGGATTCCAACTCAAAATCACGTAGGGCAATGCTAAACCAAGTGAAATAGAAGCGAATATCAGTACAATTAACTCAGCGGATTGCATAAAAGCAAAACCCAGTGCAGGGGCTAAAAAAGGAGCGGTACAAGGAGTGGCAAGAATCGTAGCTAACACACCATTGAAAAAAGCCCCACTTGCTCCCCCCTTTAATCCTACCGTACCAGCTGCAACTCCAACTGAACCTAAAGTTACTTCAAAAAGGCCAAAAAGATTCAAAGCCACAAGCACAACAAGTATCGTAAGTAATACAACAAATTGAGGATTGGACATTTGCATCCCCCAACTTGCAAGCTCTCCTGCACTCTTCACACTAATTACAATAGCTGCCAGAATCATAAATGATATAAAAACTCCAAGACCGTATAGCAGCCCCAACATTCGTATTCTCGCTTTTGATTCATGACCATGATTAACAAATCCTAGAATTTTCAACGAAATAACTGGCAACACACATGGCATTACATTCAAGAGCAAACCTCCTAAAAATGCGTATAATAACATTATTGCTAGAGATTGACTATTAGCTTCAAATTTCGAATCTATACTAGGCTTAATTCCAATTGGCATATCTACTTTGAAAGCGTAAGTTTTCTCACTCTCATTCAAATTGAAAACTAATAACCCTTCAATTTTAGAAGGCCATTCACCTTCAAATTTTAACACTGTTTTTTCAATCTGAACTTTACTGTCACCTACAACACTTATTTTACTCTCTGGAGACAACTCTATATCGTCATACTTGTAAGAGAAAAAATCGGTATCATCCATCACTTTAACAGATTCAAACTCAACTATGATTTTCCTTTCATCTTTTTTTAACTCGTCACCCCACCAAGCCCTATAGTTTGCGTTATTCCCAGAAAATCTACGAGGTAGTTTTTTTTCCCAATCTCTAAGTTTTATAGCAACAGATGACTCCTGAAAAACTTTCCCAATCTTAAAATTAATACTGACTTCTTGATCCCTAGGATTACACTGAGTTTTGCATTCAAGCCAGCTCACCTTTCCGGTGAGTTCTACCTTCCCTAAGGGTGCATCCTTTTCAATAGACAAGGGAACTAGCAACATCGTTGTATTTTTATAGCCATAACCAGTAGAACCTAATGACAGGAATTTTTCGGGAACCGGCCATAGTATGGCTCCAGCTATAACCCCCTTAGGCAAGTTCCATTTAACAGATGTCGGAATACCAGCAGCACCAGGGTTACGCCAATAGGTATGCCATCCATCATCCATGGTCATTTCTATTCCAGCCATAATTGTCGATCCTAACTCGGCTGTTTCATGAGATAAGAATAAATTGGCTTTGGTCGCAGTCTTAGAAACTGCATTCAGCCCTCCTTCAAAGGGATTACCAAATTGCGCTGAAGATTTTACTTCTTGCAGTAATAATATTGTAATGGTGAGAACAAAGGCTCTCATAGAGGGGTAGAATGGCATCACAAGTCAAAACGTTCAATTACCGACCACTATTCAAACCACCTCTTTGGGACAAATCGGAAGAGAATGGAGGAAAATATCACCATATCGCTTAGTTAAAACACGGTTATCAAGGACAACTACAATCCCATTGTCACTTTTAGTCCGAATTAAACGCCCTACACCTTGGCGAAACTTCAATACAGCAACTGGCAATGAAAACTCCATAAAAGCATTTCCTTCTCTTGCCTCAATTGCTTCAATCTGTGCTTCGACTAAAGGATGGTCTGGCACCATAAATGGAAGTCGAGTGATGATAACATTTCGCAAAGCATTTCCCGGAACATCAACACCTTGCCAGAAACTATCTGTACCGAATAAAACTGATCGTTCATCTCGTTTAAAACGCTCCAGCATGATCGAACGCGGAACACCTGCTCCTTGCACTAAACACTCAATTTCTTGTTCGATAAAAAAACCTTCAAGCTTGTCAGCAATATCAAGCATTAATTTGAAATTGGTAAACAAAACAAACGCTCCTCCATCACTGATCTTAATGAAATTACGAATTTGCCCAATCAAAGCATCTCGAAATTTTGGATCACGAGGATCTGGCATTTTACCAGCTATAAATAGTTTCATTTGCTTTTCATAATCAAATGGCGAACCAACTTGAACCGCCTTAACCCCATCAGCTCCAATCTGCCCAGCAAAGTATTCTAGCGGTTTATTAAGCTTAGCCTTAGGCCTCGAAGATTGTTTAATAGAGTGCAAATCACTCAAAGCAAGTGTTGCACTTGTCAAAATGATCGGCGAACTACATCTGAAAAGTCTACGCCTTAAATTCACAGCTACATCAATTGGAGCAGCATTAAGGGAGAGAATCGTATTAGCCTTACCTGACTTCTCAACCCAGTAAACATGATCTTTAGAAGCCTGCGAGAGAAACATTAATACCGCTTCACGCAACTCGCCAATGCGGCGGTTAAACTCGGCTAACTCTTGAGCAGTATCCGAGTCATCCGTATCCTCTCGAACCTGTAAAAGCGCCTCTCGAACGCGTTGCAAAGGCAGAGTTAATGAGTCACCGATAAGCTCTGCACAACGAACACGCAGCTCTTTCCAAACAGTTCGTTTGCCATTGTTAAATTTAGTGGTAACTTTTGTTTCGTTTAGTTCATCACAGGCAACCTCAAGCTCTTCAAAGAATTGTTCCATCGCATCCTGTGCATCTTCAACTAAACGTGTTGCTTTACCAGAGCGTAATAAGCCGAGCAATCCCTTTGAAGTCTTAGGATTCCACAAACGTTGAAGGTTAAAACGCACCTGACCACTCGACACACTCATTCCCATATGTTTTGACGCTACCTGACCAACGTTGTGAGCTTCATCAAGAATAACAAAATCATTGTTAAATAAAACGCCTTCATCAATCTTATCATCGTCATCAATACCATCATCATCTAACAAACTAAAAAAAAGAGAATGATTTAACACCAAAAGGTCAGCCCCAAGAATCCTACTTCGAGCACGTTGGTAAAAACATGTTTGACCCATCTTTGAAAAATCAGAATTGTGACCACATATTTTTGATGAACAAAGACCTCTTTCAGAACAAACAAGATCCCATACCTTCGGATCAGGCATTATCTCAAAATCTGAAAGGCTTCCATCTACCGTCTTACTAGACCAATCAGTAATGCGCTTTAATTCCTCAATCTCTGATGAAGTAAGCAGATTAGTTGCTTGTTGTCTTGCTCGCTGCAGTCTTCTTGTACAAAGGTAATTGGAACGTCCCTTCAACATCGCAAACGAAAAATCTAAAGGTAAAATCTCTTTCAACATCGGCAAATCCTTTTCCGTTAACTGCTCTTGAAGGTTGATAGTATGCGTAGAAATAACAGCTTTCTTATTGTTGCTCACTGCATACAAAATTCCTGGAATTAAATAGGCCAGACTTTTACCAACTCCTGTCCCAGCCTCTATTATGAGATGCTGGTTTTTTGATAATGCTTTAGCAACCTCAACTGCCATCTGTTGTTGTTCAGCACGAAATTCAAAGTTATTTGCCTTAGACAACAATCCACTATCAGAAAATATTGATTTAGTATCTTTAACTAAATCCGATCCTGAATTCTGCTCTTCATCGATGAAACTAATCACCATTTTCCTCTCTAGGCACCACTATTAGTTCATTCTTACTTTTCACTAATCGACTAGCAGGTAACACCCCGCCAAAATTAATGTTTGAATAAAGCACACAATCTTTCCCAATTATTGTCCCAGGTTGTAATACCGAGTTACAACCGATCTCAGTTCTATCACCGACCAATGCCCCGAACTTTTCCATTGCAGTCTTAATTTTTTTCCCGTCTAAAAGTACATTCACTTTTCCACGAATCAAACGATAATTTGAAAGTATCGCTCCAGCTCCAAGATGCACTTGATAACCTAAAATAGAATCACCTACATAGTTGAAATGCGGCACTTTGCACCTATTGAACAATAATGAATTTTTTATTTCTACAGCATGCCCAATTTCACAGTAATCACCAATAATCACGTTATTTCGCAAAATAGCTCCGTGACCAATGCGACAATTACGACCAATTTGTACAGGCCCAATAATTAACGCTCCAGGCTCGATAATAGAGCCTTCACCTATAGAAACATCCCCTTGAAGCACTGCCTGGTCATGAATTTCTCCATTACACTCCGTTTTTTTAAGATTCGAGCTTATATAGTCGCCCAAACGAAGTAACACACTCCAAGTCTCCCTAATCTCATAAAACAAAGCGCTATGCTCCGTTTGATTAAGATTAAACAGCTCATCAGCATTCGGAATTCGAAAGTCGAGCTTCATACATAAAA
>TARA_B100001175_G_scaffold201252_1_pt1 | contig 11586 bp, 10 predicted proteins | sample TARA_B100001175 | Tara Oceans TARA_B100001175
GCATCAGGTTTTATTATTGATAAAGTTTGTTCAATATTACTCATAATTATCCTCTATTAGTTGATTTAATAATTTCACACCGTAGCCTGTTGCTCCACCTGAATTTAATGCACCTCCATATTTTGCAAATGCCATTCCAGCAATATCTAGGTGAGCCCAAGGTGTTTTATTTAAAATAAATCTTTGTAAAAATTGTGCAGCAGTTGTTGATCCGGCTCCTCCAACATAATTTATATTTTGCATGTCAGCATTTTTTGAATTTATTAGTTTATCGAAGTTTTTATGCAAAGGCATTCTCCACAATTTCTCTTCAACTTTTTCACCAGCGTCAATTAACTGTTTTGATAATTTGTCGTTGTTTGAAAAAAGCCCTCCATACTCTGAACCTAATGATACTATTATAGCTCCAGTTAAGGTTGCTAAATCTACTATGAATTTAGGTTGAAATTTTTTTTCTGTAAAAGTTAGTGCGTCCGCTAATACTAATCTGCCTTCTGCATCTGTATTTAAAATTTCTATTGTCTTTCCGCTGTAAGATCTAACAATATCTCCTGGTCGTTGAGCATTTCCACTAACCATATTTTCTACAAGTCCCACAACACCAACTGCATTAATTTTTGCTTTTCTCAATGCCAAGTTTTTCATTAAACCGACTACAGTTGCAGAGCCTGCCATATCATAAGTCATGTCCTCCATAAATTTTGCTGGTTTAAGTGAATAACCACCTGTATCAAAACACACTCCTTTTCCAACAAAAGCTAAAGGTTTAGAATTGTTTCTTGCTCCATTCCATTCTATCGTTACTAAGTACGATCCTCTAATACTTCCTTGCCCTACACCAAGCAAAGCATTCATACCTAATTTTTTTAATTTTTTGTTATTATATATATTTACTTTTAAACCATTTTTCTTAAGAGAGCTTATTCTTTTTGCGTACTCATCTGGATGTAAAACATTTCCTGGTTCAGAAACTAGATCTCTAGTATAAAAAGTTCCTTCCTCTAATGCTTTAAATTTTAATTGATTATTATTTGAAGGTATATTTTTATTTCCAAATACATTTATAGTAATTAGTTTCGTTCCTTTTTTTGTTTTATATTTATTAAATTCATAGGATTTTAGTTTCAATCCATGAAGAAAATGTCCTATAAAATTTTCTATTTTACTAACAATGGTGTCTGTATTAACTGAATAATCATTTTTCTTAGAATTGTTAATATTGCCATACAATTCTGCTCCTAAATTTTCAACACCACTAGCCTGTAAATCTTTTTTAATAGAAACTAGAATTATCTTTTTTTTTGAACTTACTTCAAAAACAAGTAATTTTTTTTTCAAATCATTGGTTTTTAACAAATCACTTATGTATGAAAATTCTGTGTTTAAAATATATTTTTTTAAACTCTTAATATTGAAATTTTCATCAACAAAAAAGACAATATTAGCTGAGTTTTTTTTTAGAAAACTATTTTTATAATTAATTTGAACAGACATAAATTTTAAATACACTCTTCAAGAGTTGGGTGTTATATATGAATAAAAATACCATATTTCAATGAAAAAATTAATTTTTAGAAAATTTTTAGCTGATGCTTTTTTAGGTTTTTTGTTACTGCTAACATCTTTATCTATTATTGTTTGGGTAGTCCAAGCCGTCAACTATCTGGACTTTGTATCAGAAGATGGACATGGATTTAAAGTTTATTTTTTATACACGCTATTAAATTTTCCAAAAATTTTTTCTAAATTATTTTTGGTTTCTTTGTTTATTTCTTTATTTTATATTATAATAAAATATGATGACAGTAATGAACTATCAATTTATTGGTCGTTAGGAATTTCAAAATTTCAATTTATAAATAAAATTGTTATATTTTCATTTATATTAGTATTTATACAATTATCAATTGCTTCCTATGTTTCCCCAAAAACACAAAGTATTGGAAAATCATTTATTAGAATGTCTAATATTGATTTCTTTCCTTCATTAATTAAAGAAAAAAAATTTATAGATACTCTTTCTAATTTAACAATATATGTTGATGAACAAAGTAACGATAAAAAAAAATTTAAAAATATTCTTATAAAAGATCAAGCAAAAGATGATAAAGGGTTTCAAATTATTATTGCTAATGAAGGTAAAATAGTTACTAAAAATAAAAAAAATTATTTAATATTACAAAATGGAGAAATTTTTAGTACAAGTAATCAAAAAGATTTTTCTAGTTTTAAATTTGAAAATTTTGAATTTAATCTTTCAAAATTTTCGGCAAAAACCACCGTTATTCCTAAAATACAAGAAAATAAATCTTCCAACATATTCAAATGTTATTTAAATAATAATAATTATAAAAAAAAATTTTATATAAATGAAAAAGAATTAAGATGTCACGAGGGAAGTAGTAAAGATATTGTCCAAGAAATTTTTAAAAGATTTGCATTACCATTTTATATTCCTGTAATTTGTCTTATCGCTTGTATGCTCTTTATGAATAATAAATTCAGCAAATTTTATATTATTTTTAGAGGAATAATATTTATTTTTGGTTTTGTTGTAATATTTTTTTCAGAAATTATGATTAAATACTCGGGTATAAATAATATACAAGATTTAATTATTTTTATGTCTCCTATCTTATTATTTTTAATAATCTATTTATTTATGTTGAAAAAAAATTACTATTAATGAAGATTTATATTAAATTTATTATATTAAGTTTTATCAAAACAATCTTACTCGTAAGTTTAATATTTTTTTTATTAGTTTTACTACTTAATCTATTTGAAGAAATTAACTTCTTTAAAGATAAAAATGAAAGCTTATATTACCCACTATTATTAAACTTTCTAAATGCTCCGACAATATTAAATAAAGTTTTTCCATTTATATTTTTAATTTCAACTCAATTTTTAATTATTAATATGATTGAACGAAACGAATTAATTATTTTGAAAAATTTTGGTATAGATAATTTTAAATTGATAAGCATTATTTCTTTTGTATCATTCTTTGTTAGCTTGATTATTATAATATTTTTTTACAACTTCTCTGCTAAATTAAAGCATATTTATCTTGATATTAAGAATGACTTTGCTTCTGATAATAAATACTTAGCAGTCATTACTGAAAATGGAATTTGGATTAAAGATGAAATTAACAATAGAACAAATATAATAAATGCGAGTTTAATTGAAGATAACAATTTAAAAAAAGTAATTATTTCACAATTTGATAAGAATTTTATTCCTAAAAAATATATATATGCTGACAATGTATATATTAAAGACAATACTTGGATTATAAAAAAAGCAATAATTGTAGAAAATAATATGAGAATAGTAGAAGAAAACCTTTTTTTTCAAAGTAATTTTAATTCAGAAAAAATTAATACACTTTTTGCTAATTTAAATTCACTTACTATATGGGAATTATTTGAATTAAGAAAAGATTATATTTCTGTAGGATACTCCATTAGCGAAATTAATTTACATTTACAAAAAATTTATTCGTTTCCGGTGTATTTAACTATATTAACAATTTTTGCATCAGTTTTAATGTTAAATGTACCCATAAATAAACCAAAATTATTTTATTTGCTGCTAGGTATATTTGTATCTGTTTTAATTTTTTATATAAATCATTTTTCATCTCTACTAGGTGAAAATAACAAACTTCCAGTTACAATGTCAGTATGGCTACCTCACGTTATAGTTTCTATATTAACTGGAATTGGTATGGTGAGAATTAATGAAAAATAAAATAAAAATATTATTCTATTTTCTTATAATATTATTTTTTAGCTTAAGTTATGTCAAAGCTGAAAAATTTGAATACACCAGTGATAAAATTAAAATTTTAGAAGAAGGAAATATTATTACTGGCGATGGTGGTATTAATATTAAAATTGGTGACAATATATTTATTTCTGCAAGACAATTTGTTTATAATAGAAATTCTGGTTTATTAGAAATTACTAACAATGTTAAATTTAAAGAAAATGTAAATAAAATTCAAACAACTAGTTCAAAAATAATTTTTTATGAAAAATTAGATATAATTGAAATTATTGATAATATTAAATTTAAGGATAACACAAATAAGATTGAGGCATCTAGCTCAAAAATTATTTTTTTTAAAGAATCTGGTTTATTTGAAATTATTGATAATGTTAAATTTAATGATAATGCAAATAAGATTGAAGCATCTAGCTCAAAAATTTTTTTTTCTAAAACTTTAAATAAAGTTTATTCAAACACAAAAACAAATATCATTTACAATAATGATTACAATATAAATCTAGATGACTTTGAATATGATATTAATAATAAGAAAATTAGTTCTAAAAATTTAACAAGCGTTGAAGATAGTTTAAAAAATTATTTTGAAATAAATGGATTTATACTTAATACAAAAATAAATAAATTTTTAGGAAAAGAAATTAAATTTATAGATCTTGAAAAAAACGAGTATTTTTTAAAAGATGTGATGATTAATACTAAAAATAAAAATATTTATGGTAGAGACCTAGATATTAACTTTAATAATTTAATTTTTGGCAATGAAGATAACGACCCAAGACTTAGTGCAAAAAGTATCAAGATAAAGAATAAATCATCTTTTTTAAAAAAAGGAGTGTTTACAACATGTAGTAGTGATAATGAGTGTCCTCCATGGAGCTTGTATGCTGAAGAAATAGAGCATGATAAAAAAGAACAAGTAATAAAATATAAGAATGCTTGGTTAAAAATATATGATGTACCTGCAGTTTATTTCCCAAGATTTTCACATCCAGACCCAACAGTTAATCGAAAATCAGGTTTTTTGTCACCAAAATTTAGTAATTCAAAAAGTTTAGGAACGTCAGTTAATGTTCCGTATTTTCACGTAATTTCTGAAAATAAAGATTTAACTTTTAAACCTAAAATTTTCTTTGATGATGAGATTGTTTTGCAAAATGAATACAGACAAGTAAACAAAAAAAGCAATCATATAATTGATTTTAGTTTGGCGACTTCAAATTTTTTGTCTTCTAAAAATTCAACAAAAATGCATTTTTACTCAAATTCTAAATTTGAGACAGATTATGATTTTTTTGATTCAAGTGATATTGAGCTTAATTTACAAAAGGTAAATAATGACGACTATTTAAGAACTTACAATATAGAACATGATAAATTAATTTATGATACGAATTTATTACATTCTTACATTGATTTTAAAGGATATAAAAATGACGTTGAATTTTCAACTTCTTTAGAAGTTTATGAAGATTTAACAAAGGACAAAACTAGTAGACATGAATTTATTTATCCTAAATATAAACTTCAAAAAAGAATTACTTCGAATAATGGTAACAATATTTTTTTAAAATCTTATGGAAGTCAAAGAATATATGAAACAAACTTATATGAGGGTATTGTAATTAACGATTTAATGTATAGCAGTCAATCGAACTATTCAAACAAAGGGTTGGTTACAAATTATAACGCATTATTAAAAAACGTAAATGTTGACGCAAAAAATTCAAATAAATATAAAGAAAAATTTGAACAATCGGTATCAACTATATTTCAATATAATACAAAATATCCTCTTAAAAAAGAAAGTTCAGCTTATTTAAATAATTTTACACCTAAAGTTTCTTTTATGTACAGTCCAAATAAAACCAAAAATCTTAGTACAGACAATAGAAGAATAGATTCTACAAAAATATTTTCGTTTAATAGAATTGCAAATAATGAGACTGTGGAAGGTGGAGGCTCATTAACTTATGGAGCAAGTTACAATAAAATAAAAAAAAATACTAATGAAGATCTTTTTAATTTTGATATTTCGTCTCTAATAAGATTAGAAGAAAATTTAGATTTGCCTAAATCTAGTACATTAGGAAAAAAAACATCAGATATTTTTGGAAATTTTGAAATATATCCAAATGACATATTTAGCTTAAAATATAATTTTGCTTTAGATAATAACTTTGATAAATCAAATTATGATAGCATAGCTTCAACTTTTTCAGTTAATAGATTTGTAACTACATTCGAATATTCTGATGAAAAAAATAATTTAATTAATGAAAGTTTTACATCTAATTCAACTTATTTTGAATTTGACAAAAATAACAGTATTAATTTTAATGTTAGAAGAAATAATGAGATAAGTGCAACAGAATATTATAATTTAATTTACAATTATAAAAATGATTGTTTGGTAGCTTCGGTAAAATTTAATAAAGAATTCTACAAAGATGCTGACCTAGAGCCAGAAAAAGCAATTTTCTTTACATTGAGCTTAATTCCGTTTGGAGGAGTTAGTAACTTAAATTAAATGAAAAAAAAAAATTTTTTTTATTTATTTATTTTTATATATTTAGGATTTAGCCAGACATTAAGTTTAGAAAATAGAATAATATATAAAGTAAACAATGAAATAGTAACTTCAATTGATATACAGACAGAAGAAAAGTATCTTGTTATTTTTAATCCTAATTTGAAAAAATTAGAGACTAAACAACTAAATAAATTAGCCACTGAATCTATTTTAAAAGAACTTATTAAAAAAATAGAGTTAAAAAAATATTTTATCATTGAAAAATCTTTGGAAGACACAAATTTAAAAAAAATAATCAAAGATCTTTATGTCCAAATTGGAATTAATAATGAAAAAGATTTTATAAATTATTTAAATGATCAAAATTTAGATTTAAGATCTATTAAAAAGAAAATAGCAATTGAAATGCTTTGGAATAATTTAATATATAAAAAATATAATAAACAAGTTGTGATCAATGAAATATTATTAAAAAAACAAATAAATAAAGAGATAAAAAAAATTAATAAAACCAAAGAATTCTTATTATCTGAAATTTTAATTAAAAATACAAAAGATTTGGATATAAAAAAAATATATAATGATATTGTTCAAAATTCAAAAAAAATAGGTTTTAATAACACTGCCAATATATACAGTAAATCAGATTCAGCAAAGTATGGTGGTAAAATTGGTTGGGTGCAAGAAACTTCTTTATCTCCTAAAATAGTTGAAAATTTAATTAATTTAAAAAAAGGTGAAATTTCAAAACCAATTAAAATATCAGATAATTTTATAATACTTAAAATTGATGATTTTAAAATCAACGAAAAAAAAATAAATAAAGATCAAATATTACAAAATAGAATTGTATTTGAAAAAAATAGACAACTTGAAAGATTTTCAATTGCATATTTAAATAGAGTAAAACAAAACATTAAAATAAATGAATTATAAGCCTATTTTAATTGTTCATGGAGAGCCAAATAGCATTTTTTTAGAAATTTTTTTTAAATCAATTAAATTTAAAAAATATAAAAGCCCTTTAATTTTAATTTGTTCTTTAAGTTTGTTAAAATTCCAAATGAAAAAATTAAAATTTAAAAAAAAAATTAAATTAATTAATTTTCTTGATATTAATAAAATTAAATTAGATAATAATTTTATTAATATTATTGATGTTAAATATAACTCCAGTTTAGATTTCCAAAAAATTTCTAATAAGTCAAATGCATACATTAAAAATTCTTTCGAAAAAGCATTTAAAATATTAAAATCTGGAATTACTAACAAGTTTATTAACGGACCTATTTCTAAGAAAAATTTTCTAAATAATAAATTTTTAGGAATTACTGAATATTTAACTGATAAATTTCATGTAAAAAAAAATGCTATGTTAATTTACAATAAAAATTTATCTGTCTGTCCTATTACTACACATTTACCTTTAAAATCAGTTACAAAAATGATTAATAAAAATGTAATTTTTGAAAAAGTATCTTTAATTGATAATTTTTATAAAAAAAATATAGGTTTTTCACCAAACATAGCAATTTTAGGTCTTAATCCTCATTGTGAAAGTGTTGATAGATATAATGAAGATGATAAAATTATAAAACCATCAATCAAAAAATTAATTAAAAAAGGTTTTAAAGTATCGGGACCATATCCATCTGATACAATCTTTTTAAAAAATAATAGAAAAAATTTTAACGTAATTGTTGGCATGTATCATGATCAAGTGCTAACTCCTATAAAAACCCTATATGAATATGATGCAATAAATATAACATTAGGATTACCCTTTATAAGAATATCTCCAGATCATGGCCCTAATGAAAAAATGTTAGGAAAAAATTTATCAAACCCCTTAAGTTTAATAAAAGCAATTACATTTTTGGATAAAAATTGATTAAAGCTAAAAAAAGTTTAGGCCAAAATTTCCTTACCGATCAAAATATCTTGGAAAATATGGTTAATTTAATCAAAATTAAAAATAAAAACGTTCTTGAAGTTGGTCCCGGGACCGGAAATTTAACTTCTTTCATTCTTAAAAAAAATCCTAAAAAAATTTTAGCCATTGAAAAGGATAAAGATTTAGCATCAAATTTAGAATACAAATTTAAAAATAAATTAACAGTAATCAATGATGACATTTTAAACATTGATGAAAATAAAATATTTAATGAAAAGGCTATTGTCTTTGGAAATCTACCCTATAATATTTCAACAGAGATCTTAAATAAATGGATACTTAATTTGAAAGATAATTTTTGGTTTGATCACATGTTATTAATGTTTCAAAAAGAAGTTGCTGAAAGAATAATTGCTAAATTTAACACTTCTGCATATGGAAGATTGTCAATTTTAGCAAATTGGAAATTAAAGATAAATAAAATATGTGACATAAAACCTGAATCTTTTTCTCCACGACCTAAAGTAGATAGTTCTTTACTATTTTTTTCACCTAAAGAAGATTTTTTTAAAATTAAGAATCCAAAAAATCTTGAATTAATCACAAGGGTTTTTTTTAACCATAGAAGAAAAATGTTAAAAAAACCATTTAATCAATTGTTTAAAGGTGATCAAAAAATTTTAAATAAATTAAATATTAATCTCAATTTAAGACCTCAAAACTTAGATTTTATTACTTACTATAAGTTAACAAATGAATATGAAGATTTAAGAAACTAGTGTTTCAACATGTTTTCTAATGTATTCTATATCATAATCCTTAGAACCATCTTTTATTTCTGCATCAATTAAATTTTTTATCTTATAATAACATCTATTTAAATCATCATTAATAACTACATAATCATAATTTATCCAATGTAAAACATCTCTTCCAAATTGTTTCATTCTTTCTTCAATAATTAACTTATCTTTCATCTCTCTTTTTGATAGTCTCTCAAATAATACTTCTTTACTAGGTGGCAATACAAAAAAAGTTACTAATTTGTAATCTAATTTTTTATTTTTGATTTGATCAGCTCCTTGCCAATCAATATCAAATAAAATGTTTTTTCCTTTACTTAAATTGTCAATAACTGGCGTTCTAGTTGTTCCATAAAAATTATTAAATACTTTTGCGTATTCTAAAAACTCTTGATTATTTATTAATCTTTGAAATTCTTTATTATTAACAAAGTAATAATCTTTATTTGGAATTTCGTTTAGCCTCGGCTGTCGTGTTGTATGTGAAATTGAAACTTCAAAGTTATCTAGCTCTGATAACTTGTTAGCTAAAGTTGTTTTGCCCGCTCCTGAAGGAGAAGACAAAATAATCATCACCCCATCTTTATTTAAGGGCATTCAAAATTTTAGTTTGCTTTACCTTCGATAAATTTAACAGCATCGCCTACTGTTAAGATCTTTTCAGCTTCGCTATCTGATATTTCAGATCCAAACTCTTCTTCAAAAGCCATAACTAACTCGACAGTATCTAAACTATCTGCTCCCAAATCATCTATAAAACTAGATTCTTCAGTTACCTTTGATTCATCTATCCCTAAATGATCTGCTACAATTTTTTTTACCTTACTTGAGACGTCTTCTGACATATTGATCCTTTTTTGTTATAAATTCTTAATAGTTTAAAAAGCTATTTTGTCAAGCCATATACATGCCCCCATTAACATGCAGCGTTTCTCCATTTATGTAACTAGATTGATCTGAGCATAGAAAAAGAACAGCATTAGCAATATCATCAGCTTCTCCAAGGCGTGCTGAAGGTATTTTAGATATAATTAGCTCTTTAAATTTATCGTCAATTTTATCTGTCATTGCAGTTTTTATAAATCCTGGCGAAACACAATTTATATTAATATTTTTCTTAGCATATTCAATAGCAAGACTTTTAGACATTGCAATTATTCCAGCTTTTGAAGCAGTGTAGTTTGATTGACCTAAATTTCCGGTATGGCCTACTACTGAAGTTATATTTACAATTTTACCAGATTTGTTTTTAAGCATTTTCTTGATAGCAAATTTGCTCATTAAAAAAGTTGAAGTTAAATTAATATTTATAACTTTTTGCCAATCTTCTAAACTCATCCTGATTGCTAAATTATCTTGAGTTATTCCTGCATTATTTATAATACAATCTAAACCACCTCCTAATTCTTTAGCAGCACTTTCAATAAATTCTTCTATATTTTCTGTTTCGGAAATATCAAATTTCAATATTTTAATATTTTCGAAATTTTTTTTAAGTTCTTTTAATTTTTCTGTTCTTGTTCCTGATGCCAATATATTAGCACCTGCTTTGCTTAATTTTTTAACTATAGCATTTCCAATTCCTCCAGATGCTCCTGTGACTATAATATTTTTATCTTTTAAATCACTCATATTTTTAAATTTTCAATATCCTCCATATTATTTATTGTATTAATTTTTACATCTCTATTAATTCTTTTAACTAAACCAGATAAAACTTTACCTGGACCAATTTCAATAAAATGATTTATATCATTTTTTATCATATTGATAATGCTTTCTCTCCATCTAACTCTATTTTCTATTTGTTTAATTAATAAATCTTTAAGTTCTTTAATATTTGAGATTTCTTCTGCTGTAACATTTGAAATCAACGCATTTCCATCATTTTTAAAATCTAATTTGTTTAATTCTTCAGTCATTATTTTTGTTGCATTATTCATTAAGCTACAATGAAAAGGTGCACTTACTGGTAATTTTATATTTTTTATTGAATTTTGTTTTAATACTAGGGTTAGGTTATCTAAATCTTCAGTTTTACCACTTAAAACAATTTGACCTTCTGAGTTATCATTTGCTATCTGAACTTTAAATTTCTTATTATTATCATTTAGTATTTTTTCTATAAAATCTACTGTTGAACCTAGAACTGCAACCATTCCTCCCTGACCCTTTGGAACAGAATTTTGCATTGCACCTCCTCTTACTCTTAAGATTTTTAAAGTATCAGAAAAGCCTAAATATCCAGCACATGACAAAGCTGAATATTCTCCTAAAGAATGTCCGGCAAAATATTTTGCCTTGTTTAGATTTATATTAAATTCATTTTTTACTACATTAAAAATTGAGTAACTAATTAAAAATATTGCAGGTTGAGTATTTAATGTTAAATCTAATTCTTGTTTTGGACCTTCTAATATTAGCTTAGACAATGGAAATTGAAGCGACTCGTCAGCCTCTTTAAATAAATTTTTAACAAGGTCAAATTTATCATAAAATTCTTTTCCCATACCTACAATTTGAGAACCTTGACCTGGAAAAATTACTGAAAACATATA
>TARA_B100001175_G_scaffold106182_1_pt1 | contig 11492 bp, 9 predicted proteins | sample TARA_B100001175 | Tara Oceans TARA_B100001175
TCGGGGTTTATTGCTACACCCGTTTTCATTCCTTCAGCTTTTATAGTGTTAAGAGTTTGTTTTAAATGTTTACAGGCTTCATAGTGTACAGTTAAAATATCGCTGCCCAATTCAGCAAATGTTTTAACATACCGTTCAGGTTCTACAATCATTAAGTGTACATCTAATGTTTTTTTAGCGTGTTGTGCAATAGCTTTCAGAACAGGCATCCCAAATGAAATATTTGGAACAAAAACGCCATCCATGATATCAATATGAAACCAATCCGCTTTGCTAGAATTAACCATTTCTACATCCCTTTGAAGATTTGCAAAGTCTGCTGCTAAAATAGAGGGTGCTATTAGTGATTGCATAAAAATTATTTTTGTGTTGCAAAATTAGTGCAAAAACAACCAACTAAAATTTGGTTGTTTTTATTAACCAAGATAGGTTTTTAAAATTTTACTTCTTGAGGTGTGTTTTAGTCTTCTGATAGCTTTTTCTTTAATTTGACGTACACGTTCTCTTGTGAGATCAAAAGTTTCCCCAATTTCTTCTAATGTCATAGGGTGTTGATTACCAAGGCCAAAATATAATCTAATTACATCTGCCTCGCGTGGTGTAAGCGTTTCTAACGCACGTTCAATTTCTGTTCGTAAAGATTCGTGTAAAAGCTCTTTATCTGGGTTTGGTGATTCTCCGGAACGTAAAACATCATATAAATTCGAGTCTTCTCCTTCAACCAAGGGTGCATCCATTGAAACATGACGCCCAGAATTCTTCATAGACTCCTTGACATCGTTTATTGTCATATCAAGTTCTTTTGCAATTTCTTCAGCACTAGGAGGTCTTTCGTGTGACTGCTCTAAGAATGCATAAGTTTTATTGATTTTATTAATTGAACCAATTTTATTTAATGGCAAACGAACAATTCTAGATTGTTCAGCCAACGCTTGAAGGATAGATTGGCGAATCCACCAAACCGCATATGAAATAAATTTAAATCCACGTGTTTCATCAAAGCGCTGAGCAGCTTTTATTAATCCTAGATTTCCTTCATTAATTAAATCAGGGAGTGTAAGCCCTTGGTTTTGGTACTGTTTGGCAACAGAGACTACAAAGCGAAGGTTAGCTTTTGTTAATTTTTCCAGTGCAATTTGGTCACCTGCTTTGATACGTTGAGCTAATTCAACTTCTTCGTCAGCGGTAATTAAATCAACTTTTCCAATTTCTTGAAGATACTTATCTAGAGATGCTGTTTCTCTATTTGTAACTTGTTTAGTAATCTTAAGTTGTCTCATTTTATACAGTAATAATTATGTTAATATTGGTTTCATATAAGTATACGTTTAAGCATATAAAATGTTACAAAAAAAACCATTTTTTTAAAATGGTTTTTTTGTATGGAAAAGAAGAGAAATATTTAATCTCGTCGTGGTTTACGATCATTTCTTCGGTTGTCTCGACCTCTATTATTTGGTTTTCGATCTCTTGGTGGACGTTCTACATAACCTTCTGGTTTCGGCTGTAGTGCTTTTCTGGAAACCTTGTCTTTTCGAGTTCTTGAATCAATTCCAAAGTACTTAACGTCAAATATATCCCCCATGTTAACAACATCTGATACATTTTCTGTACGCTCCCATGCCAATTCACTTACGTGGAGTAAGACCTCATTACCAGGTGCCTCCATATATTCAACTACAGCACCAAAATCTAACATTTTAATTACCTTAACTTCATAAATACTACCAACTTCTGGCTTAAACATTATAGAATCGATTTTTGCTAAAACAGCATCGATCCCATCTTGATCTGTTCCAAGTATTTCAACAATACCTTCTTCAGTTACTGGGTCTTCATTTATAACAATTGTTGTGCCTGTTTCTTTTTGAAGTTCTTGAATCACCTTTCCACCAGGTCCAATTAAAGCACCAATGAATTCATTTGGAATAATTCTAGTTACCATTTTTGGAGCATGTGGTTTTACATCTTCAGCAGGAACTGAAATAGTATCCGTAAGTTTTTCTAAAATATGTAAACGTCCATCACGTGCTTGTTGAAGTGCTTTAACTAAAATTTCGTAAGACAGTCCTTTGACTTTTATATCCATTTGACAAGCAGTAATCCCATCAGCAGTGCCAGTAACTTTGAAATCCATATCGCCCAAATGATCTTCATCTCCTAATATATCAGAAAGAACGGCATATTTTCCACTTTCAGCATCAGAAATAAGCCCCATTGCAATTCCGGATACAGGCTTTTTTAATTGTACTCCAGCATCCATAAGAGCCATTGTTCCAGAGCAAACTGTTGCCATTGAAGACGAGCCATTACTTTCTAAAACTTCACTGACTACACGAACTGTATAAGGACAATCTTCAGGTACCATACCTTTTAATGCACGTTGCGCAAGATTTCCATGTCCCACTTCCCTGCGCGAAGTTCCTCTAATTGGCCGAGCTTCTCCAGTACAGAAAGGTGGAAAGTTGTAATGCAAGTAAAAACGCTCCTCTCCTTCATATGAGGGCATATCTATTTGATTAGCGTCTCTAGAAGTGCCTAAGGTTACAGTTGCTAAGGCTTGTGTTTCACCACGTGTAAAAACTGATGATCCATGTGTAGATGGTAGATAATCTATTTCACACCAAATTGGTCTGATTTCGTCAGTTTTACGACCATCCAGTCTCAAACCTTCGTTGAGGGTTAAATCCCTTACAGCACATTTTTCAGCTTTTCTATAGTATTTGGAAATTAAATCTCCGTATTCAAGCTGTTCTTCATCAGAAAATGTAGCTTTAATATCTTCTTTTATCTTTAAAAAAGCAGCACTTCTCTCGTGTTTTGAGGACCCTGCTTTGGCAACAGCATAAACCTTGTCATATGCCATGTTGTGAACTTTCTGAGCTAATTCATCATCAGTTTTTTCTGGCTCATATTCTCGAACTTCTTTTTTACCAAATGCTTTGGCTAGTTCTTCCTGAGCTGAACATTGAATTTTAATTGCTTCGTGTGCAAATTTGATGGCTTCGGACATTTCTTCTTCTGAAATCTCATCCATCTCACCTTCTACCATCATCACTGAATCAGCAGAGGCTCCAATCATCATATCTATATCAGATTCTAATAATTGTGCTCTAGTAGGGTTAATAATAAATTTACCGTCAATACGTCCTACTCTGGCTTCAGATATAGCACATTCGAATGGAAAGTCAGATAACTGAATTGCAGCAGATGCTGCTAATCCCGCCATAGCATCAGGCATAACCTCATCATCATGTGACATTAATTGGATCATTACCTGCGTTTCAGAATGATAATCTTTAGGGAATAATGGACGTAAAACACGATCGACAAGTCTCATAGTTAAAATTTCACCATCACTTGGACGAGCTTCACGTTTAAAAAATCCACCAGGATAACGTCCTGAGGCAGCAAACTTTTCGCGGTAATCTACCGTAAGAGGTAGAAAGTCAACATCTGATTGTTTGTAATTTGATACTACTGTACAAAGCAGCATACATTTTCCGGATTGAACAACTACCGAGCCATGGGCTTGTTTAGCGAGTTTTCCGGTTTCGATGGATATTTCTCTACCATCTCCGAGGTCTATAACCTCTTTAAAAACTTTTGGAATCATTTTAAATTTTTCTAATTAAACATTGGTGTTGTGTTGTTGTTGTGTGGTGTGACCAATGAAAAACTTTAATTAGCTTCTTCTATTACTTTCTCAATCCTAACTCTTTTACAATAGCACGATACTTTAATATATCCTTTTTCATAAGGTAATCTAATAAAGACCTGCGTTTACCTACTAACTTTACAAGCGAACGTTCTGTGTTATAATCTTTACGATTTTGCTTTAAATGATCAGTGAGGTGATTAATTCTGTGAGTGAACAATGCGATTTGACCCTCCGTTGAGCCAGTATTTTTCACATCTCCACCATGTTTTTTAAAGATGCTCTCTTTAATTTTTTTTGTTAGGTACATTCCAATATTTTTTAAATAATTTTTATGCTAACAATCTTGTTTCTCAAAATTGAAGGGCAAATATAGGCATTTTAGATATAACAATACTTCCTTGAAAAATTTTATAATCTTAAAACCTGGTTTTGAATCAAATCAATGTATTGATTTACCTTATTTTTTAAGTCTTGTCGGTGTGTTATAAAATCTAAAAACCCATGTTCTAGTACAAACTCTGCAGTTTGAAAACCATCTGGTAATTCTTTCCCTGTTGTATCGCGAACTACACGTGGTCCTGCAAATCCAATTAATGCTCCTGGTTCACTTATATTAATATCACCCAACATTGCAAAAGAAGCAGTTGTTCCTCCAGTTGTAGGGTCTGTACATAACGAAATATATGGAATACCAGCATCTGCTAATTGAGCTAACTTAGCAGAAGTTTTGGCCATTTGCATTAATGATAAAGCTGCTTCCATCATGCGTGCTCCTCCAGATTTAGAAATAATCATAAAAGGTATTTTTTTATTCAAAGAATAATCAGCTGCTCGAGAAATCTTTTCTCCAACTACACTTCCCATTGATCCTCCAATAAATCGAAAATCCATACATGCAACTACAATATTTTTTCCTTTAGATTTGCCTACAGCTGTACGAACTGCGTCTCTTAGATTTGTCTTATCTTTTGCTGTCCTTAACCTGTCTGTATACTTTTTTTTATCTGAAAATTTTAGTGGGTCTTTTGAAGTAATATTTATATCAAGCTCTTCAAATTTATTGTCGTCAAATATAATATTGAAATATTCCTCACTTCCAATTCGTACATGGTAACCGTCTTCAGGACTTACAAAAAAGTTTTTTTCAAGCTCCTCGGTTTCAATTATTTTTCCAGTTGGGGACTTATACCATAATCCTTTTGGCGTATCACGCTTTGCTTCAGTTGGGGTTTGGATTCCTTTATTTGTCCTTTTGAACCAAGCCATAATTTTCTATTTTGTTAGAATAAAACAAATTTAGTTATTTTTTTTACAATGTGTTTACATTGTTTAAGTCCTCGAAGGCCTTTTTAAGCCTCTCACCAAAAGCAAGTTCTGCCTGTCTTAACCAGCGCCTTGGGTCGTAATATTTTTTGTTAGGAATGTCTTCACCGTCTGGGTTACCTATTTGTGTTTGTAAATAATTTTGATTTGTTTTGAAATCTTCACGGACACCAGTCATAAAGGCATATTGAAGGTCTGTATCAATATTCATTTTGATAACTCCATATCCAATTGCTTCCCGAATTTCATCAATTGTTGATCCAGAGCCACCGTGAAAAACAAAATCTATATGATTTTCAGCAACATTATATTTTTTAGAAATATAGGTTTGAGAATTTTTTAGAATTTTTGGAGTTAACTTAACGTTTCCAGGCTTATAAACACCATGAACGTTTCCAAAGGCGGCCGCTATTGTGAATTGTTTACTTACCTTACTTAATTCCTCATAGGCATATGCAACTTCTGCAGGTTGGGTATAAAGCTTTGATGTATCAATATCAGTGTTGTCAACGCCATCTTCTTCGCCTCCTGTAATACCTAGTTCAATTTCCAGGGTCATACCCATTTTAGACATTCTCTTCAAATAAGATTTACATATTTCAATGTTTTCTTCAATTGACTCTTCTGAAAGATCAATCATATGTGAACTGTAAAGCGATTTCCCAGTCTCTTCAAAAAACTTTTCACTTGCGTCTAATAAGCCGTCAATCCATGGTAATAATTTTTTGGAACAGTGGTCTGTATGCAAAATAACAGGAACATTATACTCCTTTGCCATTTGATGAACGTGTTTAGCGCCTGAAATCGCACCTGAAATCGCACTTTTTTGATTATCATTTGAAAGCCCTTTTCCTGCATTAAACTGAGCACCTCCATTTGAAAATTGAATGATTACTGGCGCATTTAATTTCTTTGCTGTCTCCAATACTGCATTTATTGTATTTGAACCTGTAACATTAACCGCTGGAAGTGCAAATTTTTTTTCTTTGGCAAGTTTAAAAATTTTTTGAACTTCCTTTCCTGTGGCAACACCAGCTTTAATTGGATCACTCATTGTATTTTTATTTTATTTTCGCCAAAAGTACTAAAATTTATTAGGGTAAATAGAGATTTTAAAATATGATTTTTAGTGCCAAACAACGAAATCGTTATAATTTGACAAAGTTATTTTTAGAATGGGTAATTAATACCAATATTATAAACAGCATTGCTGAAGTTAAAATCTTTCAGCCAGCGCTTGTTTTTAGAGTAAGAAGGATTGTAGGTTTTAAAACCTGTATCAAATCTCAAGATAAAAAAATCAAAATCATAACGAAACCCTAGACCTGACCCAATTGCAATATCACTTAAAGATTTAAAGCTATTGAAATTAGCCTTGGAATCTTCAATATCGTCCAAGACATTCCAAATGTTACCAGCATCTACAAAAAATGCTCCATTGAGTTTGCCAAATAAATTATAACGATGTTCCAAACTAAAAGCTATTTTGAAGTTAGCTTCGTTAAATTCATTATTATTATCAGACCTTCCTGGTCCTAAGTTGTATGCAGTCCATGCTCTATTGTCATTAGATCCTCCAGCAAAAAAACTTTTCGAGAATGGTATGGATGATGAATTTCCAAGAGGTAATGCAATTCCAGTAAATGCCCTTAGAGCTAGCACATTATTTCGTCCAAGATTCCATAATTTTATGTAATCTATCTCAGTTTTTATATATTGTGAAAATGCTACATTATTAATTTCAAACTCTCCATTTTCATTTCTATCTAATCCTATAAAATCTGAAGCAGCGTTGAGCAAGTTCCCAGCTAATTCAACTTTTAATCTAAAAAGTGAGAAATTCGTATCAAAAACATTCTCTCTATTATCTTTAACTAGATTGAAATTACTCGCCAAAATGAGATTGTCTTGTGTTAATCTGTTTTTTCTTTCCCGGATATTGCTTACAGATTCATAATCATTAGGGTTGTTGTTTTGAAAAGCAGTGTCGGAGCTAACTAAAAGGACAAAGTCATCAGCGTTATTGATATTTAAAAAACTATCACCATTGCTATTTTGGATTAAGTATTCATCAGGTGTGGGGTATGAGTTTAAAGCAATTGATTCTAATCTTGAAAACGAATTTTGATAAACATTAAAATAGTTTCCTGGATTAAGGTTCCTGACGTATTGAAGGTTTAATAAATCTAAGCTATTGGTAGTATTTTTTTTTGGAAGCCAGTTATAACGTATGCGGCCATTAAAAGTTTGTTTATCCAAACCAATATTTTTTTGTCCTGTGAAACTAATCCCAATTTCAGATGTTGGAAGCATATATTTTGGAATAATACTTTCCGTATTAAAAGGAAAAAATAATCTAGGTATATTTAGTTTTATATCAGCTCCTAATTCGTTTATATCAAAAAATCTATCTTCAGTTTTTGCACCATCTTTTGAAGCCCCAATTGCCCCAAGGATAGAAACTTGTAATGTCTCGGCACCTTTAAAAATATTTCTAATCATCAGTCCAGTTGTAAACGATAATCCAATTTTTTGAATATTACTTTGAGAAACATTAAAATCAAAACCAAGGCCATATTTCTTTTTTGGATTTAGAAAAATATTAGCAGTTAGCGTTGTGTCATTTTCATTTTCTGTAAATTGAATACTTGGATATTTGAAAGTGTTTAGTGCATTTAAGTATCTGTATGTACGTGTTTTATCCAAATCGCTGTATAAACTTCCTTTTGAAATTTGGATAACATTAGTTATTGATTTGGGTGAATACTGTAGTTGTTTGTAATTAAAAAAATTAAAATTATTGTAGGTCACTATTTTTTTTAAATCTAATTGACTTCTGTTCTCAGTAGAATTATCTGTGTAAATGTTGACATCTTTAATTTTATAAGCTTTGAATGGTTTTTGTGATAATGAATCGCCATTTCGAACTATTCTATTAGCTATTTTCATTTTTACGTCAACTTCAAGACTTTTTCCAATAGTATCGTTTTCAAAGCTTATATAATCTTGCGAAAAATGATATATACCCAAGTTTCGAAAATTATCATTAACTCTCTCTCGTTCTTTTTCAAAATCTGAGATATTAAACTGATTCCCTTTCTTAATGAATGACTTTACTTTAGATTGCCTAAAAATTGAATCTAATATTGAAGTTTCAATTTCAGAGCTAAAAGTTCCTATTTTGTGTGGATCACCAGTTTGGATTTTATACTCAAGAGTTGCCCGCTGTCTTTGTATAGTATCAATATTAAAATTAATAATTCGATCAAACCAACCTTTTGAAAAGTAATAGCGCTCTAGATTTATTTTCGTTTTATTGATTTTTAAACTATCAATAATTTCAGGTTTTTCACCAGTATTTTTTAACCAAGTGTTAAGACCCAACGATGTTTTTTTTATTTTATCTAATTGTTTTTGTGAAAATATTTTAATGTAGCGTCGATTACGATTTGGCTTTTTTTTAAGCCAAGAATCAAAAATGGAATCTTTATTTTCACGGGCCATGTTGTAAATATGAAGTCTTAATGGTATACCGAGGATTGTACTGTTCGTTTTTTGAAAAGAAAGTTTGGAAATAGTTTCTGACTTATTTTTTTTACCATTGATAATGAAGCTGTTCTTAGTGAGTAAGAATTCGTTTTTTTTAACTCTTTTAACTGCATCACAGGAAGTGAATAATAATACTCCAACAGAGATGGTAATAATTTTTTTACGCGTTTGCTTCAACAAGACATAAATAAAATTTAGATTTATACTCTAAAAATTAATAATAATCAAATGTACATTTTTTAGATGTTAACTAAAAACCAATTGAAGCGAATCATAAGTTTGAGACAAAAAAAGTATCGTCTTACACAACAACTTTTTATAGCTGAAGGCCCCAAAGTTATTTTTGAGTTTTTAAATTCAAATTATGAATTAGTAGAGATTTTTTCAACTTTACAACACTACAATCAATTTAAAGCTAAATTTAATATCATAAGTGACGAAGAATTACATAAGATAAGTTTATTAAAAACCCCAAACAAACTACTAGCTATTTTTAAAATTCCTAAACCCCTTAAAGTTGACGCATCAAAATTAATTTTAGCATTAGATAAGATTAATAATCCCGGTAATTTAGGAACTATCATTCGTTTATGTGATTGGTTTGGAGTAAAAGATTTAATTTGTAGTAATAATACAGTAGATTGTTATAATTCTAAGGTAGTTCAATCGGCTATGGGTTCTCATACTCGCGTTAATATTAGTTATGTTGAATTAGAGTGTTTTTTAGAAAAATCTTCAAACGTTATTGGAACTTTCACAGAATCAAAAAACTCAATTTATGAGACTGAACTTCCAAGTAGTGGTGTTATTGTATTAGGTAATGAAGCTAATGGGATTTCATCAAAAATAGCCTCTAAAATAAATATAGGTTTAACAATTCCAAGATTTGGGACTCACATGAATGCGGAAAGTTTAAATGTTGCTAATTCTGCAGCTATAATCCTTAGTGAATTTAAAAGAAAATCTATTGAAAGGTGAAATTAATAAAAATTCCTCGTGTTTGCATTTGAGAAATATTTTTTGTCCATGGACTATTTAAGTCAAAATCTTTAATGTGCTCATCTTTTATAGAAAATATACCACGAAGAGACGGAGTAAATTTAAACCATGTTAGGTAGAGGTCAACTCCAATACCAAGTTCATAAAATAAATTATTTTTTACAAGTCTAAAATTTCCTTGGCTATTGTCTTCTGGGTTATCTTGATTACTAGATAGGTTTAGGGCTGTAGAAATTCCGCAGACAACAAAAGGCTTAATATTATTTATTCTCTTTGTTGAAATTTTAATAAGCAGGGGGATGTGAATGTAGGTTGAACGTATCTCGCGTTCAAGATCTTTTTCCTCATAAATAAGACCCTCAAAATATGTTCCACTGTAACTTAAAGTTCTGTTAGACATAACCAGTCCAGGCTCGAGTCTAATGTCAAAATAATCATTGATTCGAATATTTCCAATTAATCCTACGTTAAACCCCATAGATTTAATGACCTGAATATCTTTTACATTTGAGTTATAATCAATATTGAAGTCGTAAGAGTTTAACCCCAAATAATATCCATAAGAAAGTAGTGGTTTATCAAAATTTTCATTGTTTAAGACACGTTCTTTAGTGAATAATTGTGCTTCAATTTGAAATATAGTAAGGGAGGCGAATATAAAACTTAGTATTGATTTCATTTTTATTTTTTTGAAGCTGTGTAAATTGTTGCTACCCCAAAAGTTTGAGGAAGGGCTTCAACTCTTATAAACCCAATTTTTTTCAAAATATTGTTAAAATCTTCGCCAAATGGAAATTTCGCAGCTGAATCACTTAAATATTCATATGCCGTTTTGTCTCTAGAAAATAATTTTCCAATCAGTGGTAAGAAAAACTTTGTATAGATGAAATATCCTTGTTTAAAAAAAGGGTTTTGGGGTATTGAAGTTTCCAAAACAACGAAAACACCATTTACCTTCAGCACCCTATAAATTTCAGAAAGCCCTTTTTCAAGAGTCTCAAAATTACGAACTCCAAACGCAACGCTAACAGCATCAAAACTATCATCTTCAAATGGTAAATTCTCAGAATCACCTATGATCATTTCGACCAGACTATTTAGTTTTCGTTCTTTAATTTTTTTTCGACCAACATTAAGCATTCCCTCACTAATATCTAACCCAATTATTTTTTTTGCTCTTGTTTTGGTTAAATTGATTGCTAAATCTCCAGTTCCTGTAGCAATGTCTAGAATATTTTCAGGGTTTTCATCTTTTATTAAATTCACCACTTTATTACGCCATTTAATATCTATCCCAAATGAAATTACACGGTTGAGCCTGTCATATTCATTTGATATTGTGTCAAACATTTTAGTAATTTGCCTTTTTTTACTCAAATTACTGTTTTTATAAGGTGATATATTTTTAAACATAAAAGGAAATTAATTCTAAATTTTGAAATGCAAAGAAATACAATTCAGAAACAAATCCCTAAAAATAAACTATATTTGCTCATCCATTAATTGATAATAAATGAAAATAATAATTGCTGGATCTGGCGAGGTTGGATCACACTTGGCAAAATTATTATCATACGAATCTCAAGAAATTACCCTTATTGATTCCAATGATGAAAAACTATCTTTTCCTAATAGTCATCTAGATATTAAAGTTGTTGAAGGTGACTGTACATCTGTTTCTATTTTGAATAAAGCAAATATTGCTGATACAGATTTATTTATAGGTGTAACATCCTCGGAATCTGTAAATTTAATTGCCTGTCATTTAGCTAAACAATTGGGCGCTAAAAAGACAATCGCAAGAATTTCAAATCCAGAGCTAATCGAGAATCAAAATATCCATTTTTTAGATTTGGGTATTAGTGAACTTATTTCCCCTGAAATTTTAACTTCTAAGGAAATTATCATGGTTGTTAATAGAGCTGAATTTACAGATCCGTTTGAGTTTGACGATGGAGCT
>TARA_B100001175_G_scaffold32446_1_pt1 | contig 11468 bp, 12 predicted proteins | sample TARA_B100001175 | Tara Oceans TARA_B100001175
GATCATGTAATCAATTATAATAAAGAAGATTTTGCAAAAAAAGTTTTGGAGATTACTGATGGTAAAGGTGTTCCAGTTGTTTACGATGGTGTGGGTAAAGATACTTTAAATGGATCTATTGAATGTTTAGCAACAAGAGGAATGATGGTTTCATTTGGAAATGCATCAGGTCCTTTATCTGATATTAATGTTCCTAAAATGCTACAACCAAAAGGTCTATATCTTGTAAGGCCTGCAATGCAACAATATCTATCAACTAAAGAAGAGCTTGATGAAGCATCAGAAATAATGTTTGAAAAAATCAGTTCTGGGAAAGTTAAAATTAATATATTTAAAAAATATAAATTAGATGAGGTTGTTAAGGCTCATAATGATTTAGAAGGTAGAAAAATTTTAGGACCTGCTGTAATACTTCCTTAATTCACATCAACATCCATATCAGACATATGAAGATTTAGTGCATTAGTTGAAATATGTATCTCTCTAATAAAGAAAAGTATTGAAATGATCATAGAAAGACAACAAGATCCAAAAATCAAACGTGCTAAAAAAATTTCATTTAAATAAAGTCCAAATACTGTAAGCATATTAAATAAAAATCCAAATGCTGCAAACATAATGGTCCTACGAAGAAGTGTAATTCGTGAGCTTAAATTCATAAATTGTTTTTTCCATTCATTTGGAACATGATTTTCATAAACATGCTCATCATGAAGCTCTCTAATTAAAATACTTAACGAATGAAACCTATTGCTATAAACACTAATTAATAGTGGAATAGCTGGAAACATCAGTGCTGTAACCGTGTAATCTATATTCATACGAATCAATTTGATTATGAAACTAGCCTTTGTTATTTACAAGTAAAATATTATGAACCAAGCAAAACTTTTTATTGATTTAATAAGATTAAAAAAACCCATTGGTTTTATGCTTTTATTTTGGCCATGTTCTTGGGGTTTAACTTTAGCATATGATTTTTCAACAAATTTAGATAATTATTTTTTTTTCTTAACTCTCTTTTTCTTAGGTTCTTTATTTATGAGATCAGCCGGATGTATTGTAAATGATATTCTTGATAAAGAATTTGACAAAAAAGTATTTCGTACAAAAAATCGTCCAATAGCCTCAGAACAAATTTCAATAAAACTAGCTATTTTTTACGTTTTAATTTTATGTTTTTTTGGATTATTAGTTTTACTAAATTTTAATCAATATACAATAATCTTGGCTCTTGGTTCTATGCCTCTTGCTTTTACCTACCCTTTAATGAAAAGATTTACTTACTGGCCTCAATTATTTTTAGGTATAACTTTTAACTATGGACTACTGCTTGGTTGGACTTCAATTAAAGGTCAATTAGACATTATGCCAATATTATTATATGTCGGAGCCATATTTTGGACACTGGGCTATGACACAATTTATGGATATCAAGATATCAAAGATGATGAAATTATAGGGCTAAAATCAACTTCAATAAAATTTAAAAAAAAACCATATAATTTTTTATTAATATGTTATTGCATTTTACTTATAACAATAATTACTTTAGGAGTTTTAAATAATTTTAATATATTATACTATTTGTGTAGTTTAATAATTGGTTATCATTTATTTTTTTATCAATTAAAAAATGTTAATTTGGACAATCCTGTGAGCTGTTTAAAAATTTTTAAAAGTAATAATTTGCTTGGTTTTCTAGTTTTAATGGAAATGATAATTTATAAAATTTAACATTATGAAAAGTAAAGAAATTCTACTCAGATTATATCAAAACTATACAAGCAAATATATATCAAAAATATTAATAGCAGGAATATTTTCTATTTTAGTTGCAGGTAGCACATCAATGATTGCCTATTTGTTAGATCCCGCAATAAAGAAAATTTTTATAGATAAGGATCAAACTTTAATTTATGTAATTCCTATTGCCATAATTCTAGCTTTTTCCATTAAGGGGTTTTCATTATATTTTGCAAAAGTTAATATGATACACGTTGCAGAGAATGTAAAAAAAAATATCCAAAGTGATATGATGGCATCATTAATTAATGCAGATACAAAAGTTATAGATGGCAAACATACGGGTAAAATTGTTTCAAATTTAACTGTGGACACCTCTGTAATTGTAAATTTAGTCAGCGTTGTATTGTTAAATATATTTAAAGATACAATAACTTTATTTGGACTTCTTTTTGTAATGTTTTATCAAAATTGGAAACTATCTCTAATTGCAATCATAATGATTCCATTTGCTTCATTTACTGCACAAAAACTTGGAAAAAGAATAGGAAAAGTCTCAACAACAGGGATGTTAAATGCTGGATTTTTGAGCACACATCTAATGGAAATTTTTAAAAATCATAAATTAATGAAAATTTTTCAAAGAGAAAAATATGAAAACGTTAGAATCAATCATAAATTAGAGCAAGTAAAAAATACTGCAAAAAAAATTGCAACAATTTTTGTAAGAGTATCACCTATAATGGAAACTTTAACCGGTGTAATGATAGCATTGTTAATATTTTATTCTGGTAAATTAATCGTTAAAGGAGAGCTAGATATTAATAATTTTTTTTCTTTTCTAGCTGCCATGATGTTGGCATATCAACCAGTTAGGTCACTTGCCACTTTAAATATGGGTATTCAAGCTGGATTAAGTGCTGCGAGAAGAATCTTGCCAGTTATTGATGAAAAAATTGAAATTAAAGATAAGGCGCATTGTAAAGAATTAGTTATAAATGAAGGACAAATAAATTTTGAAAATGTTAATTTTAAATATGATTTAGACAATCAAGGTTCAAATATTTTAAATAAAATTAATTTAAATATTTCTGGTGGTAAAATGACTGCTTTAGTTGGTTTAAGTGGATCCGGAAAGTCAACAATTTTAAATCTGATTCCTAGATTTTACAATATAACGTCTGGAAATGTTAAAATTGACAATCAATTAATCAATGATTTAACTATCAGCTCACTGCGTAAAGAAATATCACTAGTCAGTCAAGACACAACTTTGTTTGATGATACTATAAAAAACAACATAGCTTATGCAAATCTTGATGCAACAGAAGAAGAAATTATCGAAGCTGCAAATAAATCGTTTGCTTCAGAGTTTATAGAAAAATTACCTGATAGATATGAAACAATAATTGGAGAAAATGGCTTAAGATTATCCGGAGGAGAAAAACAGAGACTTTCTATAGCAAGAGCAATGCTTAAAAAAAGTACAATCATTTTGCTTGACGAGGCAACATCATCTCTTGATGCTGATACCGAACAAAAAATTCAACAAGCTCTAACTTTATTAACAAAAAATAAAACAACCGTTGTAATAGCACACAGATTATCTACGATTTTAAATTCTGACAAAATTTATGTTATTGACTCAGGGAAGGTAGCTGCAGAAGGAAAACATGATGAATTGCTGAAAAACTCAGTTATATACAAAAATTTTTATGATAAACAAATCACTAAAAAGTAATGATTTTTTTTTACAGATTTTTTATCAATCTAATATTAATCTTTTCTCCACTTATTATTTTAATAAGATTATTAAAAAAAAAAGAGCACTCAAAAAGATTTAAAGAAAAATTTTGTTTTTTTTCTAAAAAAAAAATTAATGGTAATTTAATATGGATGCATGTTGCAAGTGTTGGGGAATTAATGAGTATAATACCTTTAATTCAAAATCTTGAAAAAGAAAATAAAATTAATCAAATTTTAATAACTTCATCTACAGTTAGTTCTTCAAATATTTTTCAAAAATTAAAATTTAAAAAAACTATTCATCAATTTTTTCCCATAGATACAAATTATTTTGCAAAAAAATTTTTAAATTATTGGAAACCTAAATTAGCTATATTTGTAGAATCTGAAATTTGGCCAAATATGTTAATTAATTTAAGAAAAAAATCGATTAACCATATTCTTTTAAATGCTAGGATAACAAATAAAACTTTTAGAAGATGGAATAAGATCGATTTTTTTTCAAAAAAATTATTTCAAAGTTTTTATGCTGTTTATCCTCAAAATTTAGAAACGAAAAAATACTTAAAAAAATTTGGCTGTCACAAAATTAAAAAAATAGGTAATTTAAAATTTACTAATTCCTATAAAAAAATTGAAGATGGTTTAAATAAAAAAATATATAAAAAAAAAATAATTTGGTGTGCTTCTAGTACTCATGATACAGAAGAAATAATTTCAGCAAATACACATATAGAATTAAAAAAAAATATAAAAAATTTATTAACAATAATTATTCCTAGGCATATTGATCGTAAAGAAAAAATAATCAATAATTTAAATAATTTAAACCTAAAAGTACATTTGCATAGTTCAAAAAATAAAATTAGTAACGATATAGATATTTATCTAGTTGATGCCTATGGTGAAACAAAAAAATTTTTTAAAATAAGTAAAGTTGTTTTTTTAGGAGGTTCAATGATTAATCATGGAGGACAAAATCCTTTGGAGGCAGCTAGATTTGGATCGAAAATTTTACATGGAAAATACATTCACAACTTTACAGAAATATATTCTCTCTTAAAAAAAAATAAACAATCAAAAAAAATAAATTCTCAAAATCACTTAAATTATACTGTCAGAAAATCTTTAATGGAAAAAAATAAATCTGCTATATTTATTAAAAAGTTAAAAAAAAATGGAAATATGATCTTAAAAAAAACAAAAAATGAGATTGTAAGACTAATCTAATATTTTATGCTAATTAAGAAACCTCTTTTTTGGGATTTAAAAAAACAAAATTTAATATCAAAACTTTTAAAAATTTTTTCATATATTTTAATTTTAATAAATAATACAAAACACAATAAAGCAAAAGTTTTAGGCATTAAAACAATATGTGTAGGAAATATTTATCTGGGGGGAACAGGAAAAACACCCACATGTATATATATTAATAATACTCTTAAAAAATTTGGCTATAAAACTACATTTGTAAAAAAATTTTATAAAAACCAAATAGATGAACAACTTCTTCTTAAAAAATACGGCAATTTAATTTGTAAATCAAAAAGAATAAATGCAATCAAATTAGCAAAATCAAAAAAATTTAACTTTGTGATCTGTGACGATGGTTTACAAGATAAAAAAGTTGATTATGATTTAAAAATTGCCTGCTTTAATTCAGAAGCAGGTATCGGTAATGGATTAATAATTCCAGCTGGTCCACTTAGGGAAAAACTAGAAAATTTAAATAAATATCACGCGATTATTATTAATGGAAATGGAGAAAATATTAAAAAACTTAAAAATCATTTAAAAAAATTCAATAAAAATTTAAAAATATTTCAAGGAAAATATATTGTAGATGAAAATATCAAATATTTTAGAAATAAAAATTTTGTTGCTTTTTCAGGTATTGGAAATCACTCAACATTCTTAAAAACACTTAAAAAAAATAAAATTAAAATTTTAAAAAATTTCCATTTCCCTGATCACTATAATTATACCAATCAAGATATTGCTAAAATTAAGAAGGAAGCTAATAGATTAAATTCTAAAATAATCACCACTGAAAAAGATTATCTAAGATTAAGTAAAAAAAATAACAAAAACATAGATATTTTAAAAATAAAAATTGAAATAAACAAAAAAATTGAATTCACTAATTATCTCAAAAATTTATGAAAAAAATAAAATACTTTTTACAATTTATAATAATAATTTTTTTACTAATTATCTTTAAAATTTTAGGTTATAAAAAATCCTCTGATCTTGGAGGCTTTATATTTAAAAAAGCAGGTGGTTTATTTAGATCAAAAAAAATTATAAAAAAAAACTTATCTAATATTATTAATAGTAATGAAAATAAAGATTTTGAGAAAATAATTTCACAAATTTGGGAAAACTATGGACGAATTTTTGCAGATTATATTTTTTTAAAAGATTTTAGAAATGATAAATTAGAAAAATTTATAACAATAGAAGGGTTAGATATTTTAAATAAAATTAAAATTGAAAAAAAACCAGTAATTTTTATATCTGGCCATTTTAATAATTTTGAACTTATGGCAATGATCATAGAAAAAAATAAAATAAATCTTTCAGCAATATACAGACCATTAAATAATATTTTTCTAAACTTTATTATGGAAAAAATTAGAAAAAAACATATCTGCAAAAATCAAATACCTAAGGGAATAAGTGGGACAAGAAACCTTCTAAAAGCTTTCAACAAGGGTTCTTCTATTGCAATAATGATAGATCAAAGAGTAAGCGAAGGAAAAAAAATTTCATTTTTTAACAAAATAGCTCTAACAACTACTATACCTGCCCAATTAATAAAAAGATTTAATTGTGAAGTAATTCCTGTTCACATCCAAAGAGATCAAAAATACTATTTTAAAATTAAATTTGCTGAACCTTTAAAATTTTTGGATACTAATAATTTAGATGAAATTACGTTAAAATTAAACTTATGGCTTGAAAAAATGATTCTTAAAAATCCTACTCAATGGATTTGGACTCATAACAGGTGGAAATTATAAAAATTATTTCTTAAATTTTTTCTTTTCTTTGGTGCGCCTCTACATGAGAAAAATAAGCTTCTTGTAAATCTACATTCCAATAATTAAGATTTTCAAGGTTTATTTGCTTGCCTGAAACAGCACACAATACATGATCTCCATTTTCAATAATCTTAAAATTATTTGGTAAATATTTTAATTTAGCTAATTTTTTTATCATTTTTGCTTTATACACATATACATGAATGTTGGTATAATTGGAAGTGGCGGAAGAGAACACGCAATTTGTAAAAGTTTGAAGCAATCAAAAAAAGTTAATAAAATATATTGTTTTCCAGGAAATGCAGGTACGGCCGATATCGCAACAAATATAATTATAGATTTAGATAATTTTGAAAATGTTAAAAATTTTATTCTAGAAAATAAAATTGATCTAATAATTGTTGGGCCAGAAAAACCTCTTGTTAATGGAATAGTTGATTATTTTGAAAAATACAAAATTAAAGTTTTTGGTCCGAACATGAAAGCTTCTCAGCTTGAAGGATCAAAAATATTTACAAAAAAAATATGTAAAAAATTTAATATACCGACTGCAAAGTTTGGTATATTTAAAAGTAAGACAGACTCAAAAAAATTTCTAAAAAATTCAAGTTACCCCACTGTAATTAAGGCAGATAATTTGGCTTCTGGAAAAGGAGTTTACATTTGTAATGATAAAAATGAATCTGATATTGCAATTGATGAAATTTTTAATGGAAAATTTGGTAAAGCTGAAAATTTACTAATTGAAGAATTTCTTAAAGGTGAAGAAATGAGCTTCTTCATAATCAGCGACGGTAAAAATATAAAAAGCTTTCAAACGGCTCAAGATCACAAAAGAGTTCTAGAAGGAGACAAGGGTAAAAATACTGGAGGTATGGGCGCTTATTCACCATCACGACTTATAAATGATGATCTAGAAAAAAAAATTTTAAACAAAATTATAAATCCTACCTTACGTGGTTTATCTGAGCTTGGAACTAAATATAAAGGTTTTTTATATGCAGGCCTAATGATTATAGATAATGAACCATTCTTAATTGAATATAATGTAAGAATGGGCGATCCAGAATGCCAAACGATTCTTCCTAAGCTAAAAACTGATTTAGCAGAAATATTTTTAGCTTGTTCTGATGAAAAACTTAATGAAATTAAAATTAATTGGATAAATAAAAAAAGCTTATGCGTTGTTTTATGCTCAAAAGGTTATCCCGATTCTTTTCAAAAAAATATAGAAATTAAAAATATTAATAATCTTAAGTTAGATAATAATGAATATTTATATCATGCCGGTACTACTAAAAAAAATGACAAAGTATATGCCATTGGAGGTAGAGTATTAAATTTTGTATCACTATCCGATAACTTTTTAAATGCAAAAAAAAAAAATAATAAAAATTTAAATAAATTAAATTGGTCTAATGGTTTTTATAGAAAAGATATTGGATATAAAGTTATAGATTGATGAGAATTATAGCTGGATCTTTTAGGGGTAAAAAAATTCTAGAACCAAAAGATATTAAAACAAGACCGCTTAAAGATTTAACAAAAGAATCAATTTTCAATATAATCAATCATTCAAAAAAATTTAATATAAATTTAGAAGATTCAAATATTTTAGATTTATTCTCTGGAGTTGGATCATTTGGAATTGAATGTTTATCTAGAGGAGTTAAAAATGTAGTTTTTATAGAAAATTATAATCGAGTTTTGCAAATATTAAAAAAGAATTTAAAAAATTTAAAATTTATTAATAATTATAAGATTTTAGATCTTGATATAAATAATGGTATTAATTTAACTGAAAAATTTAATATTATTTTTTTAGACCCTCCATATAAAAATAAAAATTTAAAAAATATATTAATAGATATTTATGAGCAAAATATTCTCAAAAAAAGTGGAATCATAATAATTCACAGACATAAAAATGAAAAAGATTCTCTACCAAAAACATTTAAAATTGTTGAAGAAAAAAAATATGGATTATCAAAAATTTTATTTTTAACCTTATTTTGAAAGTAGCAAATTTTTTGTTTCTTTCTTAATTAGTTCAACTTCTGGTTGGTTGTAAGGATTTACATTTAATAACTTGCTAAGTAAAATTGTCTCTAAAATAAAAAAACTAAATAACTCTCCCAAAGTTTTCTCATCTCTTTTTTTAATTACAAAACTTCTAAAAGGAATATTTTTTCTTTGAAAAACATTTTCTGTTGCTTTTTTTTGTGCGAGAGTAATCTTGCCTAAATCTTTGTTTTTTAGATAACTGTGAGATTTAAGAATTAATTCATTATTTATTTTAATAGATTTATTTTCATTTACGTAAAAGAATGTATAAAAATTATTTTTAAATCCATCTAAGTAAAGTTGCATAACGCTATGGTTATCTTTTGGCATATTTGAAACAATTGGTAATAAGCCCCCCCTTTTTTTTCCTAAACTTTCTGCTATTAATTGCTGATACCAACTAAATAAGTTACGAGATTTTTCATCATAATTTATAATAATTGAATTAAATTTTTTATTTTTAATAAAATGATGTGTAGAGCCTACATTTAAAATTAGAGTATTTAAAAATTTTTTATTTTTAACAAGCATATTTAAATGTTTAAAATTATTTGAGTTTAAACCCATCAACTCGGCAGGCAACATGCCAACTTCTGATAAAACTGAATATCTTCCACCTATAAAATTATTATGATGGACTATATCCGCTTTTAATTTTTCTGCTAAAAGATACAAATAACTTTTTTTATTTTCAGTTATAAAAATATTTGTGTCTTTTTTCTTTATTATAACATTAGCATTGACTATTGTTTCAATTGTATTTCCTGATTTAGAAATAATTAAATTTGTATATTTTTTTTCTTTAATTAATTTATTGTTATTTTGTAAATTATTAATAAATAAAAAATTTTTCTTTATTTTGTGTTTTAAAAAATCATATATAGCTTGAGCTCCAAGTGAAGAACCGCCCATGCCAATAATTCGATAATTAGAAAATTTTTTATATTTATTTAATTTTTTTTTATCAAAACTATTCTTATATTTTTTGCTTAAGGATTTTAAAACCTGATTATTTTCTTTAAGAAGTAGTTCTAATTTTTTTTTTATATACTTGGTATTTCTTTTTATTTTAAAATTTTTAAAATCAATATTTTTATTAAACATTATTTTTTACTTGATTTTATCTAAAATTTTTTCTTCTAAATTGTTATTACTTTTTTTTGAGCTTGATTGCTTTTTTTCAATTTCCTTTTTTTCAATTAATTTTTTAAAATCAATTTCTAAATTATCACTTTCAATTATACCTGTTTTTAAGTTATTATTATTACCTTTTGGGGCTGGCATCTCATTAAAATTTGGAGGAACTTCTAAAGGATTTTTTTTAATTACCAAGAATTCATTTCCTTCATCTAGTTTTTTTCCGCTAAATCCTTTTTTAACATCTTGGCAACCATTTAAAAAAAAAATAACTGTTATTAAACAAATTAAATAATTATTGTTTTTCATAATTTTTTTTTGTTTTTAAGATTTCCAACAATATAAGCATTATAACACCCAATGTAATAAAAATATCTGCTATATTAAATATAAACCAATGAAAATTTTCAATATGAAGATCAATAAAATCTGGTACTGCCCTAAAAAAAATACGATCGTATAAATTGCCTAATGCTCCTCCAAAAATCATTAATAAGAAGTATTTTTTTAATCCACTATTTTTTATTATCATTATCAATATAATAATGATCATAATTATAATAATTAGAGTAATAAAATTATACAAATAATTTTGGCTAAAAGAAAAAAGACCAAAGGCAATTCCTTCATTCCAGATTAGATTAATATTTAAAAATTTTGATGTAAATAATTCTTGAAAAGCTGCTTTTTTATCTAAACTTATTACATATATTTTTGAAATCCTATCTGCTATAAAAATAAAAAATATAATAATGATATTAATATAAAAATTTTTTGTTAGTTTATTTAATATCATTAGGAATGTCTAGAACAAGGATCTAAACTAATTTTCCAACATACTGGACACTTTGATCCCTCAGCTTTATTTGTTTCTATAATTATTTCTGAATTTTCTTTGTAAAAAATCTCAGCTTTTGATGTTATACATAATTCAGCAAAATCTACATTCTTGCCAATATCAAATAATTTTTTATTTAAATATATTTTTAATTCTGACTCTAAACTAGATCCAATTTCTTTACTTGCTCTTTTTTCTTCAATACTAATATTACAAATATTTCTTATTTTAATTAATTCTAACCATTTTTCATTTAACTTTTCATTCTTAAAGATTTTTGGAAAGTTTAAAAATTTTTCTAAATGAATACTTTTATTATCATTAAATATAAGTCTATAAATTTCTTCAGTAGTAAATGAAAGAATTGGAGCAAACCATTTTAGTAATGAATTCAAAATAATATTTAATAAAATAATTGATGATTGTCTTTTTTTAGAGTCTTTTTGATCGCAATATAAAGTATCTTTTCTTATATCAAAATAAAAAGCTGATAAATCTACGGTACAAAAATTTAATAATTCTTTGTATAAATTGTGAAAATCATAATTTTTAAAATATTTTTCAAAGTTAATATTTAATGAATATATTTTATGTAACATAAATTGTTCTAATTCAGGTAATTCATTTAAATCTATTTTTTCTAAATCAATTTTTTCAAAATTATCATTAATATTTCCGAGCAAATATCTAAAAGTATTTCTAATTTTTCGATAAGATTCTGCATGTTGATCAAGAATAGAATAGTCAATTCTTAAGTCTTCAGCGTAATTAGATGAAGCAACCCAAACTCTTAATATGTCAGCTCCATATTTTTTTAATATATCTTCTGGAGCAATAACATTTCCTAATGATTTTGACATTTTTAAACCTTTTCCATCCACAACAAAACC
>TARA_B100001175_G_scaffold70571_1_pt1 | contig 11454 bp, 9 predicted proteins | sample TARA_B100001175 | Tara Oceans TARA_B100001175
TGTGTGGCCAATGGATCACTTAATACTGGATCTGAAAAAACAGTGACTTTTCCAGGATCTGAAAAAATACCTCCGCAACCTCCTCCATCTGGAAAAGATATTGTAGACCAGAAGAAGATTTCTTCGTAGCCATCATTTAAATCAATTGAAATATTATCAAAATATCCAACTCCAGGATCAAACACAGGAGAATTTACTTCGTAAACTTCAAAAGGAATTAAATAAGAATATCCTGCATACCAAGTATATGTAGGACTACCGCTTCCTCCGTTGTATGAAACAGAAAGTGAGTTTGGCTCAATATTTCCTCCAAGGCATATATTTTGAGATGGTAAGGGATTTGATGAAATAGAAGGAGGATTTTCAACACTTATCGTAACAGTTGGAGAGCTTACATCTTCACAAATTGATGGATTGAATGATAAAACACAAAAATAATATTTAGTGCCTAATTCGTCTGAAGGTGGTGTAAATTGTGAATCATCTGTTCCTACAGCTGTAGCTGCACTAATATCAGTTGTGTCTGTGGAGTTATAATACCACTGATAGGTAGTATTACTAATTGTATCAGGATAATCATAACTCACATTTAGAGTTTCAAAAACCCCATTCAAACATAGAGATTGAGATCCCGGCGGAGTAATCGAAACAACCGGAGATGGATTTACAGTAATAAAAAATGGCACTGAGCTTCCTTGACATCCTTCATAACTGACAGTCAAAGCATACTCCAAAGTATATTCTGTAGTTAAATCATTATCAATTACCACTCCATTTAATTCGCCTTGAACAGGGTAAGTACTGGATTGAGGATATCCAGACACTTCTGATGGTACATCTTGACTAACAAGCGTCCAAAAATATGAAGAGCCCAAAACATCTGAACTATAAAAAGGTGTTTCAAATGCTGTGCCAGAACAAATTGTTTGAGGTTGAACACTATCCATCTCAGGTACTGGATTAATAGTAACTTCAATTGTAAAAGTATCACCAACACAATTCCCCTGATCACCTGAAGTCGGAGTTACAGTATAAATTAATGTGACAGGAACATCTTGTCCTTCAAGATTTGTTTGTGTAATTGAACTAGAACCAGGAAATAATTGATCGGCATAGCCAGAGGCTTGCCCACTTGAATCTAAAACCGTCCATGTGTAAGTCGTGTTTGATGGTACAACATCATCTGAATTTACACCAAGACCATTTTCTGGACTAACAGTAAAACCTTCCCCTGAACAAATAGGGTCAAGAATAATATTACCTATACTAGGGACGGGATCTACATCTACTATAACATTAAATGGATCTCCTTCGCAGTTCCCATCTGTTCCTGATGTTGGTGTGACTAAATATGTAACAGTCTGTACAATATTTAATTCATTTGTGAGAACTTGACCGATTTCTGACTGAGGACCAGAAGATGGTAAAGCATCTGGAATACCAGAATCAACGTTTACTACCACCCATTCATAAGTTGTACCACTGGGAACGATTGTAGTAGGAGGAGCATTAATAGGATTAACTATAAAAGCTTCTCCAGAACAAATCTCAGTAACCTGATCGCTAATCACTGGAGTGGGATTAATAGTAAAAATGAAATCTATGGAGTCCCCAGGGCAATTGCCGACTTCAGGAGTTACACTGATTGTCAGTAATGATGTAATTGAGTTACTGTTTGTTAGAGTCATTGATGGAATACCAATATCAAAATTTATCCCTTGATATCCATTTACTGAACTATCTGCAGTCACAGAATATGTATATTCAGTTGATGAAATATCCGAAACATATGTTATTTCTTGGGATTGATTACCTGAACATATTATTTGCTGCAAATTAGTGTTATTAATTATTGGAGTTTGGTCATAAACAAATGATAAACTTGCTGTATTCGAACCCAAACAATTACCGTCAACTTGGACTGTTATTATATACTCACCAAAAGAATTAAAATCAATAATTGGATATTGTGAATCTTGATTTAAATTAGGATCAAAATTATAATCGATACCTTCTACACCTCCTGAAACAGTCCATGTAAATGAAGTTGGTGCATAAGGCGGTTCACTATATATTGGAGAGATTGAGGTATCATTGAAATTTAATATGTATCCATCTAAATTTTGATCAATATTTTCGCAAACAGCAAGTGAAGCAGGGTTAAAATCTACAGTAGGGTCACCTAAAATTGTGATAGGCTTAGTAATAGTACTTTGACCACAAATACTTGAAATTGTTAATGTCACATCATAATCTCCAGGTGTATTAAAAATAACTTCTGGATTTTGAGAAGTTTCGGAGAATGGGTCTACATATGAAAAGCCTGATTCTGGAGAAATAGACCAAGAATATGACGTTTCTTGACAATCAAAATCATTCACGTTTGACAAATCGTTAAAAGTGACAGGTTGCCCAAAACATATCTCCTCAATGATTTGTTCATTTTCATCTAAAAACTGAAAATCAGCCGCCAATTCAACTTGTACATTTACAACATATGGTTCATCAGCAGGAAAAACTGACTGTGTACTACACAAATCTTCATTAACAGCTGTGAGCCTAAAGCTCCAGCATCCAGCTTGAACATCATTTTCGGGAATAACTAAATCTACTAAGCCATCCGAATTAACATCACTCATCCAATCATTTATATCTTCTTCTTCTCCGTCTTCAATAAATGCCTCATATAAAACTCCGCTTGGGGATATAATTTCCCAATAAAAATTTGCATCTCCTTGGCAATCTTCCCCTATTAAACTAAACTCACCTGGGATAGTAGTATTAATTATTGTGATTGGTTGATTCTCACACACGTCTAAAGCCTCAAAAGAAGTTTCTGGTGCCTTGCTGGTATTTACCGTTTTTGTAACCCCATTACCAATCACTTGGTATCCGCAATTTTCATCAGAATCAAAATTGAATTTATTAAACATTTGTTTTTCAATCTCAAAATAGTTGTCGCCATCTCCACAAGAAACATCTTGGTAAGTATACATTAGTTCAGGATTAGCCATTATTTCAGCATGTGTAAATATTTGAGCATCAGAACCATCTCCAAAATCAATCTCATAATATGAACCTCTATAATTTTGACCAATACCTGGAATTGATGTATCAATGTTAAAAATCACCTCTGTTTCAACGCACACACTTTCGCTATTTACATTTCCTAGTGTAGTGGTACTCCGATGAAGAACCAAAATAATCGTGTAAGTAGAAGAAATCGTTGTATTGGGATCAAATTCTTCGATTTCGTAATTATAAGTTCCAATTTCAATATTATCAGGGATTGTATAGTTAAGTACAGGAGTCTCTGAAAAAGAGCCTAGAATTTCAATATCATTATTTATTACATCAATTTTTCGGATATTATATGTACTAGATGTATTAATATTCGAAATTAATATTCTTCTTTGAACTTGTGTACCAATTTCTGAAGATAAATCCCCAGCTGATAGAGTAAGACACCCAAATAAAGCATCATTATCATAGCTTCCTTCAACAGTGCAATCGAACCTATTGTTATTAGGAGAAATTCTTGAATAAGCTACAACTGGACTTAAATCAGAACTTCCCGATATTGTAAATAAACTTGTCTCCTCAATTACATCACCATAATTTGCCGGATTATTTTCTGTCATTCCTTTTGAAGCACGAATACGAAGACGATAATTCCCAGAAGAGTCATTCGGCAGAATCCCATTCAATGTTGTTGTAAAAAAACTATTTGAAGTACTTAATATTGTTGGTGTTTCTAAAAACGAACCATCAGATTCAGAAAGTTCTAGAAAAAATTGGTTATCATCTAACTCGTCATCGAACTTAAATATCCCTTTAGGATTAAAATGAACAGAAATACCAGATCCGGCACCGTAATTTATTGAGTTATTAAAGCCTATTATTTCAATTTCTGCAAGATCCTGTTGTGAAAAACCAAATAAACAAACAAATAAGAAAGTTAAAAGAATTGGTAACCTGATTTTCATTAAATGATAGTTTTAATTATAAAACGAAAAATACATTAAAAAATTGTAAAAAAATATTTTATTTTGGTCAGTACAACAGATGTTTTAATTTATTTTTTTTCCAGCCTGATTCACTCTGGTAGTTTACGAAATAAATTAATAAGTCCGCTTGGCTTTGGTATTCAACGAAATATATAGTTTTTTCAGATTGACTAGCATAATCAACAAAAAACCACAAACCTTGATTACCCTTTGCCTGGCTTTGGTATTTAACCTTGTAAACTAATAAATCAGCTTGACTCGCATAATCAACTACATAAACCTTAAAATCAGCTTGGCTCGCATAATCTACACTAAATACTGTTTGTGCATTTACAAAACTAAACATGAATATTATTGTTGCAGTTAAAAAAAAACTATCCTTAACCATATTTATCTATTTAACAATAAACTTTGCCTGAGTTGTATATTCAAAATCATGTACCTTGAGGATGTACATTCCTGGATTTAAACCTGAAACATCAACTTTCTTTTCGTTAAAATGTTCTGATAATATTTGACCCAGCTGGTTATAAATAATTACTTTAAAATGGTTCGATTTTATACCACTTAACTCAATGAAGTTTTCACTGATAGTAGGATAAATTAAAATTGAGGGAGTATCTAGAGAATCATGTGAAAGTAATGACCATGTATCATCAGCCTCAGGACCATTCCAAATAAGAGTGGCTAAATATGGATTGTCAATAAAAGGATTTCGATTGCCCTGAAATGAATATATAACATCATTTCTTGTTAGTTCTAAATTTGAAACTGGATCTTCTTCGTTCCATTCAAGAAAAAGATTGGGCATATCATTATCATTTGAATATGAGCGTGGACCCGTAGCTGAATTAATAGCTTGGCACTGTCCGGGATATCTTAAATACATATACATAATAATTCTTGCAACATCCCCTTTCCATTCATCTCCAGGGTAGAAAAAATTTCCAATTGTTTTTGAATTACCAGATCCAGTTGTAAATAATCGATTACTTCTTTGTGAATTTTTTTGAGAATCTGCTGCTCTGAGGTTGTGAACATCTGTGCCAGGACCAGGAAAAGATGTTGTTAAAACAGGATAACTCAATGATTTAGCAAAAACATGTTCTCTGTTCCATAAACCTATACAAGAACCTGTATGGCAGGTATCATAAATATAACGAGTTCTATCTGTTATAAATTCATTATCATCATCATTGTATCCATAAATAAGTAATACATCATCTGAAGTTTCAGAAACCAAATCACTGATTCTAATTATGTCCCAGGTATCTGTAGACTCAGAGGTATATGGGATTAATGTTTGATGAGTATCGGATATGAGATTTGAAAGTTGAACTTTTATAGTATTCGATTCTTGTTCAAAGTCAATTGAAGAATAATAATTTGGCACCTGTGCTGTGACAAAAAAGTGAGTTAAAAAAAGAACAGATGTACAGTTTTTGAAAAGATACTTAAACATCAGAAATATTTATATTATCAAACAAATTTAATTAAATAAACTCAATGAAATTATTTTAAAAAGTTATTTTTGAATAAATAATCTATTATGACATTGTTACTTATGGCTGCTGGTAGTGGTAGCCGTTATGGAAAGTTAAAACAGTTTGATGAATTGGGTCCAAATGCAGAATTCCTTATGGAATTTAGTATTCACGACGCACTAAAAAATGGTTTTAAGCATATTGTAGTAATAACAAAAGAAGAAAATAAAGAATTTATAAAAAAATATCTTTCAAAAAGACTTGAAAGAAATATCAAATTAGATGTTTTGGCACAAAAAGTTTCAGACATACCGAACGAGGTTTTTTTTGAAGGAAAGCGAAATAAACCTTGGGGAACAGCTCACGCTGTTTGGACAGCAAGAAAGGTTATAAAAAGTACTTTTGTAATTATAAATGCTGACGATTATTATGGACAAAATGCATTTAAGTATGCTTCAGAATTCATTAAAAAAAATTCAGTTAATAATATCTTTGGAATTGTAAGCTACCAACTCAAAGACACTCTTTCCGATTATGGAAGTGTCTCTAGAGGTGTTTGTAGTGTTATAGGAAATCAACTCAAATCTATTGTTGAACTAACAAAAATTTCAAAAATTAATGGGGTTATCAAAGATGAAGAATCTGGTAAAATTCTAGATTTTAACGCAACAGTCTCAATGAATTTTTGGATTTGTACACCGAAAATTTTTGAATATATAAGAGTTTATTTTTCTTCCTTTTTATCAAAAATAGAGAATCTTGAAAAAAATGAAATTTATCTTCCCTTTGTAGCACAAGAAATGATGGAAAAAGGAATTATTTCAGTTGAAGTCATTAACGCAGCCTGTAAATGGTTTGGCGTAACCTATTATGAAGACAAAAAAATTGCAGTAATGACACTAAAAAAGCTTGTAGAGACTGGAAAATATCCTAAACCGCTGTGGTGAAAAGTTAGATTTTTTCAAAAAAATTAAATTTCCTTAGCACCTAACCATTCTGAAAATCCTCCTTCAAGATTAAAAGTATTTTTAAAACCTAGTTCCTGCATCAATATACAAGCTTGAGCGCTACGACTTCCAGCCTTACAATAAACAAAATAATAATTTGATTTATCAAATTTTTTTATTTGATCCAAAAATTCATTAGAGTTAAGAATATCTATATTTTGTGCATTAGGTATCTTACCTTCATCAAATTCATACTCAGTTCGAACATCTAAAATTATGGCATTCTTGTGTTTAGAAAAAGATGAATACCATTCGTGTTGAGGTAGATTTTTCATGATAGATAATTTTCAAATTAAAATTAAAATTTTAACAAAAGTTTAGACACTAAATTACAATAATGAAAATTAAATTTAGAACTTTGTTAATCTAAATTTAAAATTATGAAATTTGTTAAAATCTTTATCGTAATACTTACTTCTTTTACCTTTTTCGGGTTTAATGAAATTAAATCAAAAAAAATTAATACTGAGGATAGTATAGTTAAATGGATTGGGTACAAGGTAACTGGTCAACATGAAGGAACTATTAAACTGAAAGAAGGAGAATTGAAATTCAATAACAATGACCTTATCGATGGGACATTTGTAATGGATATGTCCACCATTAATACAACTGATTTAGAAGGAGGTTCAAAAAATCGGCTTGATGGACACCTCAAAAATGAAGACTTCTTTGGGGTCGATAAGCATAAATATGCGATGATGTCTTTTGTAAATATTGAAAAAGCTTCTTCAAATAATATTGATGTGAAATCATACAAAATAAACGCAGATTTAACCATCAAAGGAATTACAAATGAAATATCGTTTCTGATTAATATTAGCAAAAATTCTGCAACAACTAGCTTAAAAATTGATCGTACTAAATTTAATATAAAATATGGCTCAGCTAGTTTTTTTGATGGTTTAAAAGATCGTGCAATTTACGATGAGTTTGATCTTGATGTAAGATTAAATTTTTGAAAAAATTAAATTTCTTATTAGGTTTTGCTAACATTACTTTAGATCACCAATATTTTCTGAAAAACAATAAATCTGAAAGACTAATCATACTTTTCAAAAAATAAATTGCAAGTAACAATATAAATAGTTTATCCAAATCTTTACAACATGAAACACATTTTAGTTGTAGATAATTATGACAGTTTTACTTACAACCTGGTACATTATTTGGAAGATTTAGATTGCAAGGTTACAGTTGCCAGAAACGATAAAATTGAACTAAATAAAATAGAGACTTTTGATAAAATATTATTATCCCCAGGCCCAGGTATTCCTGATGATGCAGGCTTGTTAAAAGATATAATAACAACATATGCTTCAAGTAAAAGTATTCTAGGAATCTGCTTAGGTATGCAAGCTATAGGAGAAGTTTTTGGTGCAAAGCTGTTAAATTTGAGTGTGGTATATCACGGAATTCAATCCAAAGTAAAAATAACTTCAAATGATGAGGTGTTATTTAAAGGCTTAAATTCAGTAATAAAAGTCGGTAGGTACCATTCATGGGTTATTAAAGACAGTCTTCCCCCCTGTCTTGAAGTAACTTCAGTTGATGAGAACAATCAAATTATGTCAATTAGACACAATTCATTAGATGTTAAAGGAGTACAGTTTCATCCAGAGTCTGTAATGACCCCCGAGGGGAAAAAAATATTAAAAAATTGGTTAAAGTCATGATTCAGTTAACCAATCAAAAATAAGAGCAAGATTAATTTAATTTCATGTCTTGTTTTAACTCAATTTTTATTAATTAACGAGTAAAAACTAATCTGTTTTCAGAAGAGAGGTTTTTATCGTATCTGTATCGATTCAAATTGAATACTTTAATATCTTCTACTGTCTGAGCATTGTTTTCAACAATAAAGCGAGTCATTAAGCCACGGGCTCTTTTTGAAAAGATGGCAATCGTTTTGTAATTTCCATTTTTAAACTCTTTAAAGTCAATATGAATTAATTTTGCTTTTAACACTTTAATGTCTATAGCTTTAAAATATTCTTGACTTGCAAGATTTACTAAGATTTCATCTTGCTTCATCTCGTCATTTAGAAAAGACGTAACCTTACTGCGCCAAAATTCATATAAATTTTTGCTTTTATTTATTTGGAATTTAGTTCCCATCTCTAAACGATAGGGCTGGATTAAATCCATTGGTTTTAATATGCCATAAAGACCAGAAATAATTCTAACTGTATCTTGTAACCTATCTATCTTATTTTTTGGAATAGAATACGAATCTAAACCTTGATAAACATCCCCGCTAAAAGCGTATATAGCTTGACGTGCATTATTTGAATTGAATGGAAGTTGCCACTGCTGGTTTCTTTCATAATTTATAGCACTTATCTTGGAAGAAATATTCATAAGATCAGAGAGCTCCTTAGTTGATTTTTTTTTCAAAAGATTAATTAATGAGGATGCTTCATTTAAAAAACAATTCTGAGAACTAAATCCTGTAGGTAATTCACTTTCATAGTTTAAGGATTTAGCAGGTGAAATAACAAGTTTCATAATAACATAATTTTTAAAAAATCAAAAATACCAACAAATTTTAAAATTAAAAAAGGTTAATAGCCAATCTTGTTATAAATAAAATAAAAATATATTAAGTTTTATTTCATATAATTTGAGTAAGCTCTCCATTTTTCAATGCAAATAGCCATATCGTCAGGTAAATCACTAGCTAAGGAAAGCCATTCATTGTTAATGGGATGTATGAAACCTAATGTACTGGCGTGTAAAGCCTGTCTTGGTAATATTTTAAAACAATTATCAACAAATTGTTTATATTTTGTAAAAGTAGTTCCTTTCAAAATCTTTTCTCCGCCATATCGATCATCATTAAAAAGTGTGTGACCAATGTGCTTCATATGTACTCTAATTTGATGAGTGCGGCCTGTTTCTAAAGTACAACGTATCAAGGACACATATCCAAAACGCTCCAAAACCTCATAATGGGTTACAGCTGGTTTTCCTTTATCAGATTCATCTCCCAGAAATACGGTGTTTTGAAGTCTATTTTTTGGATGTCTACCAATATTTCCAACAATTTTTCCTCTATCATTTTCAACATTCCCCCAAACTAGAGCAATGTATTTTCTTTTACTAGTTTTTGCTTTGAACTGCGCAGAAAGATGAGTCATAGCTTTCTCACTTTTTGCTACAGCTAAAAGCCCACTAGTATCTTTATCAATTCGATGGACTAATCCAGGTCTATTACTACTGTTATTTGGTAATTTATCAAAATAATATAATAATGCATTTATAAGAGTTCCTGAGTAGTTGCCGTGTCCAGGGTGAACAACCATTCCAGGGGGTTTATTTATAACCAATATGTGATTATCTTCATATACGATATCTAAAGGAATATCTTCCCCTTTCAATATGTTTTCTTTAGGTGGTTCACTAAATAAAATTCGAATATTGTCGCTAGGTTTAACTTTATAATTTGATTTTACAACTGAACCGTTTACAAAAATATGCCCTGATTTGGCAGCTAATTGAATTTTATTACGAGTGGCATTTTCTATGAAATTCATCAAATACTTGTCTATTCTAAGAGGCTCTTGACCTTTTTCAACACTAAATTTATAATGTTCATGAAGCTCGCTGGGATTTTCATAGCATAAATGTAAATTTTCCATTAATTTATTTTTCTATTTCCATTACCAACCATAATATCGATTTTGGAGGCTTTACGTATTAAGTCTCCAGGTTTAACTACTTTATTATTATGACTTAACTGAACAACTACATCCTTACCTAAATCATCAACATATTTAATTTCCCCAATTATAAAACCTAATGTTTCTAAGGCAGGTTTTGCTTGACGAAATGTTTTTCTAACTACGCTTGGAACGAGAACCTTTTTATAATTAGATGGATTCAAAATAAGATAAATTTTTCTGCCATTTTTTACTTTAGATCCAAAAAGGGGCTCTTGCCCAATTACCGCACCAGAAGCGTATTTTGGACTATAATTAGAAGAGTCTTGTATTTGAGATACTAAATCAAATTTCTTAAGTGCAACATCAGCGGCAGTAGCTGATAGGCCCAATAAATTTGGGACTTTTACGTATGTTCCATGATTTGTATAAGATTTTAACCATTTCAGTGTAATTAGTGACGCTAATAAAACAATTATAAGTGAAAAAATAATTTGTTTTAAAAATGATCTACTAAACAAAAAACGTATAAAATTCATTAGTACAATTTAAACAAAGCTAAACATTTTTTTTTGAGAAAAACATCAGCTAATTTTAGTTTTCTAAACCTGATTTTAAAAAATGGAAAATAATGTATACAAAAAAGTGATATTTTTACAATTCAAAGGCAACCTATGAAACTAAATATTGCCATCATTATGGGTGGGTATTCAAGGGAATATGCAATTTCACTTAAGAGCGGACATGTTGTTTTCAACCACCTGCCAAAGGATTTATATAATGCTTATTGCATTCGCATCACAAAAAATAAATGGACTTATGTAGATGCTGAAAATAAAGAACTTCCTGTAAATATCAGTGATTTTTCTATACATACACAAGATCAAATCATTCATTTTGACTGTGTGTTTAATACCATTCACGGGGCACCAGGAGAAGATGGGTTTATGCAGGCCTACTTCGATCTTTTGAAACTTCCTCATACAAGTTGTGACATGTACCAAGCGGCATTGACTTTTAACAAACGAGACTGCCTCAATGTGCTAAAAGCTTATGAAATTCCAACGGCTGTCTCTTATCCTTTAAACAAAAAAGACAAGGTTTACAAGAGAGAAATTATTGATCGTGTAGGCTTACCTTGTTTTGTAAAAGCCAACCGATCAGGCAGTAGTTTTGGCGTAACCAAGGTTCATAAAATAGAAAACCTGCAGGCTGCCATTAACACTGCTTTTGAACAGGACGATGAACTTATTATTGAAGCATTTTTAGAAGGCACTGAAGTCACTGTTGGGGT
>TARA_B100001175_G_scaffold286813_1_pt1 | contig 11453 bp, 15 predicted proteins | sample TARA_B100001175 | Tara Oceans TARA_B100001175
GTTATAGCAAAAAAGGTAAGCGTTGTGTAATAAAGACACAATCACAAGAAGTATTCAAGAAATATACTGGGATTTTTGCTATATCAACCAAAGGTGTATTGGGTTGGAAATTATATGATAAAGGAGGAATTAATAGTGAAAGGTTATATAATTTTTTACGGGAACATATAACAAGTAAATACAAAAATAAATTGATAATTATGGATAATGCGAGTAGTCATAGAAATCAAAAAATAAAAGATTTAGTAAATAAAGATAATCAAATACTCTATTCCGTTCCTTATCAACATTTCACAAATGCGATAGAAAATTGGTTTAGTGTCTTAAAATCACGATTACAAAAAAAAGAAGGATTGAGTTATAATTATTTACAAATTAATATAGCAAATGTTTTGCGTAATATACCATTAACAACATTCAAGAATATATTTAAAGGAGTTTATCAACACCCTGAAAAATATAAACCAAAAAATAAGACAAAGAAAATAAAGAAAAACTATCTATAAAGTAGGCGTTTTAAATTTCCAAAGGTGTAATATATATTAATTTTAATTATTATATTGTTCAATAAGTTTGATTGCATTTTCGCAACACGCTTGCTCTGCTTTTTTCTTAATTTTATGTTCTGATTTAGTAATAAATATTAATAATTTGGAGTTATGTTCAAGTAAATTATGAATTTCTTTAAATGTTTTCAAATTTTTAAATTCAACAGCATCATCAATATTAGCATTATGAATATTTTGTCCAAACGAAATATATAAACCCATAATATATATTTTATCTGTGTCATTATCAGATTTATCTTGTAATTCAACATAATCAGGTGTAATTTTAAATTCTTTTTGAATAATAACTTGTAATTTATTTTTATAATTATCATCATTAGCAATAAGTTTAGTCCAATCTACATGTTTTTCAAATACATGTTCAACAAATATTTGCGCCATTTGTAATCCGGGACCGCAATTAAATATATTTTGAAACCAGCCATATTCATCTTTGATATCAATTCTGTTATAATCTAGGAAGATAGCACCTAAAAAGGCTTCAAATAGACAACCTAATTTTTTAAGATTAGTTCTAATATTTTTTTCTTCTGCGTGACGAGAAATAATATAAAAATTATGTAAACCTAATTCAAAAGCAAGTTTACCAATATGTTCATTTTTAACAAGAGCAATTTTTTTTTCTGTCATAAATCCTTCGTCTGCTTTAGGAAATCTTTTATATAAATAATATTTGGTAATACATTCAAGAACACCATCACCAATAAATTCAAGTCTTTCATTGGATTTTGTTTTTAAAGGTAAACAATTATCTGGTTGTTCAGAAATAGTAATATTAGATAATTCATTTTCAGCTTTAGGTTTTTTTGTATATGAACGATGAATAAAAGCTCTTTTATAAAGTTCTAAATTATAAGGTTTAGCAAAAATTCCATAATTATTTAATAATTGTTGTACATTTGTAATTTGAATTTCTTTATTAATTGAATTATATGGATTAAATACTAATTCTTCAGAATTAATAATATTATCATCATTAGTAATATTATTAGGTTCTGTATCAGATTCGTTATCACTATTATTATCTTTGAGACATAAATTTTCAAAAGACTCTTCTAACATATTAATATTTAGTATATTGTTTTTAATATAATTTAAAACAATTTTATAAAAAATAAAAAAATATATTATAATATTATAAAAAAAGATGCCACGAGTTAACTTAATAGGAGCGAGCAATAGACAGACAAATCAGACATGCCATTATGGTTCTATGCCTGGTTTAGCACCAACCACAAATGTAAGACCAAATATAACCGGTCTTCGCGGATATAAAGTAGGTGTAACAGCGGCGAATCAGCATAATAACGACGGTAGTGCTATTGCATCAAATACAGCATCAATGAATGCTGGTTGCGGTTTAGGTAAAAGATGCGCTGACGGAACAGCGTGCTTAAAACATTTAAATTTATGGACGGGCGCTAATACAGTTGGATATTTCCAAACAGGACGTTCAAAACTACTTGGTTAAGTTGATAATTATTTTTATTAATATTATAAAAATAATTATTTAAAACTAATAAGATAATAGATTTAATGAAATTGTATATAGATAATAGAGAACCAAAACAAATAATAGATTATTTAAATTTGTTGAATGAAAATAAAAAATATACTATAGAGCTAACAAATTTAGAATTGGGAGATTATTTAATTTATGATGAAAAAAATGAAAAAAATTTAGTAATAATTGAGAGAAAATCATTATCGGATTTAGAATCTAGTATAAAAGATGGTAGATATAATGAACAATCATTTAGATTAGATGGTAATGAATTACATAATCATAATATATATTATTTAATTGAAGGAAATATAGTAAATTATAGGAATGAAAAATTTAAAGGTAGTTTGTATTCATCCCTCGTATCAATAAGTTATTATAAAGGATTTTCGATTTTGAATTCAATAAACAATATAGATTCCGCGGAAATAATAAATGGGTTTATTAATAAATTAGTGAAGGAAAGTAATAAAGATTGTTATTATAAAAATAAAGAAAATCTCTCGGAAACAAAAGAAGAATATGTAAATGTAGTAAAAACAGCGAAAAAAGCAAATATAACGAGAGATAATATAAATATTATTATGTTAATGCAGATACCAAATGTAAGTCATCAAAGTGCAACAACAATAATAAATAAATATAAAACTATAAAAGATTTAACAACTCAATTAGAAAATGATGGAGATTGTTTAAATTCTCTCAAACTGGAAAGTTCAAACCGAAAAATTTCAAAAAATGTTATACAAAATATAAAAGAATACTTATTAATTTAGAATATATATTCTAATTGTATATATAATAATGAATTCTAGTTTGGAATTATATAAAAATATAGCATATGGTGTTTTAGCAATATTATTTATAATAATAATATTTAGTTGTTTTAATTATAGGCAAAGAGTAGTTCAAAATTTAATGTTTAGAGAGAATACAAATCTTAACTCTAATATTGAAGGATTTAACTCTAATATAGAAGGATTTACTAATAGCAAATTAAAAGAAAATAAATATAATAAAGATGAAAATATTATAAAAATAATAGAAAATAAATTACGTGCTTTAACTGAAGAGATAGGTGGTTCTGAAGGAAAAAAAGAAGTAAAAACTATACTAAGTAATACAAAAAAAATAATAAATTTAGAGTGTGCAAAATGTATGATGACTATGTTAGATGAAAATAAAGGTGGAAAATCTATAGATTTTGATAAATTATTAGATGAAGAAAATGACGAAAATTGTACAAAATGTAAAAAATATACTGAATTATCAAGTACAATAAATTCTATGATAGATAATTTATAAATATTATTAGTTAAATAGATTTATATAAATATAATTAACTAATGAGATATCCATTATTGATTCCAATGATAGGTCATGGAGCAACAGATATAATAGAAATACCAAAAGAAACATTAATATTAAATTTATTTTTAACTATATTTATACATAATATTAATTTAGATAGTAGAAAAAGGTTATTAATAGGAAGTTCAATATATCATATAGCACAAGATATACCTTTAAAATTTAAGTATATTATTTCATCAATAATTCATTATGTATGGTTAAAGAAACCTATATTAGCAAAATTACATTTATTATTAATTCATACACCATTACATTATTGTAGAATTTATTTAAGAAAAAATAAATGGAAAGAGAAATATATAATAGGAATAATAACAAGTATAATAGGAAGTATTTTATTAGAAAATAAAATAGACAATAAATTAAATAAAAACTTAGGAGAATTATGGTGGTTAAGTCCTGTATTAAGTCATATTATATTAACAGATATAATAAATAAAAATTTTATTATTAACTATAAAAATAATAAATATTTAAAATATATTAAACGCACCTATTTATTATAACAATTTATATTTTTTAAAATTAATCGTTTTGTATATCTAATTAAATTAATTTTAATTTTTAGAGTGATTATATCTTCTTCACTATCATAATTTGGTTCATATAAAGTGCATTTATATTTTTTTAAAACATTTTTTAGATTATCATCAACTTCATACTTATAAGGATTTTTTTTATCAAAAAAAACATATCCATTAACAGTTACTGTACCAGTTAATTTAATTTCAGATTGATATTTACTCAATCTTTCATACATTATATTTTGTTTTCCAGCAATTGGAACATGAACACTGGTATAATAGATATTATTAATAGGAGGTAAAATATTATTTAATGATAATATTAATGTAGATAGAAGAAATCCTAACATTATTAGTTTTAAATATTTTATATTTAAATAAGTTTTATACATATTATATTTTATATAATATGTATTAATTGCGTCTGCCGAGAATCGAACTCGGGACACTTGCTTGGAAGGCAAGTATGATAACCACTACACTACAGACGCTTATTAATTAAATAAAAATATATATCTTTAAGTTAAAATTTTCTTTTAGTTTTATTTTTTTTATTTTTTTTATTTTTTTTTCCTTTTCCCAAACTTCTATTTTTTGGACTTGGTATTGGCGAACTTGAACGAGACGATATACGTGATGAAGAATAATTAGTTGTATCAGAAAAATTTTTTTTATTTTTTTCATATAAATTTTTAAAATCTTGTGTATCAATTGTTTCTACATCCTCTAATGCGTCAAATACATTATTCATAATTCTAATTTCACTATCTTTAACAATGAAATTAATATAAGCTTTTAAATCTTTTATTATAGCAGATTCTTGTTCATTTAAAGCGGTTTGATATCTACTTGGCATATATATAATATAATAATAATTTAATTATCTAAAATTTCTGAGAAATTTGTATTTATTTGTGGCGTATTATATTTATATACTTCTCTACCTTTATAATCACCTGATTTTAATGCTTTTTTTGTATATTCTTTTCCGCCCCAATTAGGATCCATCGGATTTCTTGATACAGAAGTTTTTTCATTATATAAAAAATCTAAAGGAGTTTCTATACCTACATTTTGATTATATTGATCATATCCAGAATACATTCCAGTATTAAATTTAATATTGGAATTAGGAGTAGAATTTAATGTGGCATCAAGCATTTTATTTTTTTCATAATAATCATCAGATATTTTGCCTGGTATTGTATTTGATTTTGTAGTAGATAATCCTCCCGAATTTTCAAATATAGATGGTTTAATTTGGAAGAGTTCGTTATTTTGAGTATCTGTTGTATATTGTAGATATAATACGGGACAATTAATATTTTGTGATTTCTGCCATTCTATAAATTCAGTATATTCTTCTAAAGTATTAAATTGAACAGGATTAACACCGGGAACAACAGCAAGATTAGAATTAAATAATAAAATTTTGCCATCTTTTTCAATTAACATATTAGCACATCTATAAGGAGTTTTTTTAGTTTCATTAGTTTCATTAGTTTCATTAGTTTCTGAATTATTTGTTAAATTCTCATATATTTTTGAAGAACTGGTATAATAATATAAACCTAATATAAAAAATAATACTATTGCTAAAATTTTATAATTAAATATCATTATTAATTAGATTATATAAATATAATATTTTTTTTCATTATTATAAAATATTATATTATAATAAATGAAGATATTTGAATTAAAAAATAGTATGTTTGATGTTAATAAAATACAAAAAATTTTAAAAAGTAAAGTATGTTTAATTGCTATATTTAGTAAAGATTGTATACATTGTATAAATATGAAACCAGAATGGGAACAATTTAAAAACAAAGTAAAAAAAATAAATTCTGATATAGTTTTATTAGAAATAGATAGTTTAATATTAAATATATTAAATTTAACTTCATTAAATAATTTAATAAATGGTTTACCAACTATAATGATATTAAAAAATTTAAAAAAAATAAAAGAATACTCTGGAAATAGAAGTAGTAGTGATATGTTAAAATTTTTAAAATCACATGCAAGAAGTTTAAAAAGTAAAACAATAAAATCAAAAAAAACTGCCGGGAATAAGCAAAGACCAGTGGCATTACGTGTAAGGGAGGGGTGGCCTCTTTCCCGCAAGAAATCAAAGACACGAAAAAGATAATTAAGCTCGTAAATTAGGGTTAACACATATATCCATTGTAGGATATATATCTCCTGACATACATTGTGTGTGTTCATTTACTTTGGCACAATGACGAGTGTCATTAATTTTACCAATAAAACAATAACCTTGTTGTAAAGATGAAGTTTTTATAGGTTCAGGAAGTGTATCAGTTTTATCTATTTTTTTATTAGTATCATCAGTTAATATATTATTATTTTCGGGGTTAACAATATTAGTAGTTTTTTTCAATGTGTTTTGTAAAAAATCTATACCCGAAGTGGTTCCTTTATTAGTAACATCAACTATATTCTTAGTAGTATCAGCACCAGTATCTACAATTTTTTTAGTTCCAGTAGAAGTTACATCAATAGTAGTTTTAGTTGTATCGCCAACAACATTACCCACGGATGAAATGACCGGTCCAAACATTTTAGTAATAAAATTAGTTCCATCACTCAAATAAGTAAAAATGTTAAAACCTAAGAAAGCAAGTAAAAATATAGATAGAATTATTAATAATACATTTTTTAAATCCAAATTTAAATTTTGGGATAAAATATTAAAAGATTTTTTAGCAATACTATCAGTTTTAGAATTAAAATCATCTAATTTATTAGAAAATAAAGATTTATTAGAAATAGTTTTTTCAGTTAAATTTTCTAATTGTGATTTACTTTTAGAAGCTAAATTATCTAATGGTGTAGTAAATAATTTATTAGATTTAGTTTTAGTAGATAAAAAGTTTGATGGAAGAGTTATAGATTTATTAGAATTACTAGAATTATTTTTACCAATATAATTATTAATAGGCGTATTAATTAATGTTTCTATTGGTGATTTTTTTTGTGTAGATTTTTTAGACTTAAATGATTGTGATAAATTATCAAATGTATTTTTAATAGTTTGCATTATATAAATAAATAATATTTTTATATTATTTATTTATTGCTAAAATTATTATTAATATTATTATTATTATTATTATTATTATCTTTAATTATATTAATAGTAATAGTAATGAAAACCAGAAAAAAAATATATAATAAAATAATAGAAAATATGAAAAATTCACGTAAAAATTCTACGAAGTTATATAAAAATATTTCTTCGTTAGAAATGAATAAATCATATTCACCCATAGTAAATAAGTTATTAGATGTGAATGAATTAAAAACATTAAAAAATAAATCAATAAAATTATGTGATAATTTGTTACAAATTAATGTAGGAACTAAAAGTAAACCTATTTGTCTAAATTTTAATGAAAAAAGAGTGAAAATTTTTTTATTGAAAAATTTAAAGTCTTCAAAGCACTTAGATCCGTCAAAATTTATAGCACCTAAGCAATTATATTCAAATTGCTGGTTTAATACTATGTTTGTAGTATTTTTTTTTAGCGATAAAGGTAGAAAATTTTTTAGATATTTTAGAAATTTGATGATAACTGGTAGAAAATTTGATAATAGTCAATTAGAAGACCAAGAATTGCGTAAATTATTATTTGTATTTAATTTATATATAGAAGCATCATATAATCAAAATTCAGTAAAAACAAAAAAAAATAAAGTTACTTTACACGATCAAGTAAAAGTTTTAACGGGTAATTTAGATACAAATTTTTTAATAAGAAAAATTTATAATAGAATAAAAAAAATAAATTCATTTATAGATTTACCTAATATTGATGAAGCAGGAAATCCATTAGAATTTTATCAAGTAATAATGGCTTATATGAATTATAATATTTTGAATATAATACGTATAGATATAGATAGTGAAATTAAAAAAAAATATAAAAATGTAAAAAATATACTTGATGAATTTGTATTAAAAGAACGTGATATAATTGTAATAGAAGATCACGAAAGTAAAATAGATTACGATGAAGAATATGAAATAAAATTTAATAATAAAAAATATAAATATAAACTGGATAGTATAATTTTAACAAATAAAGAACATTATAATCCCAAGGCAAATAGTCATTTTGTGTCTGTATTAACAATAAATAAAGAGGGATATAAATTTGATGGTAGTAGTTATTCAAAATTAACAAAATTTAACTGGAGAAAAATTTTAAATAAAAATGTAGATTTTACTTTTTTGGAAAATCCAGCATATTACCCAGAAAAATATAATTTTAAAAAAGGATATAAGATTTTATTTTATTATCGAAGTTAAATATTATAAAAAATAATATAAATAAAAACTAACAATTTATATTATTATGGTAGCACTAATTGAAAATCCTGTAGAAGATTTTTATAAGGAGAATGCTGGAAAAAATCTTTCATTAAAAAAAGTAAGTAAAAAATTAAATATGAAATTTAGAAAAGCTGTATTTCTAGCTCATAACTCAAAACTATTAAAAAAAGTAGATCCAATGGAAGTAGGTAGTTTAAAACGTAATATGTTAGTTTTTTGTTTAAAATAATTTTATAAATTATTTATAATTTCTATTTTTTCAATAGTTTTTTCCATATTAGATTTTTTAATATTTTTAAAAAGATAATCTGTGTTTGGAGATTGTTCATTTTTTTTTATATCTCTGTATAAACTGTTAATTTTTTCAACAATAGCTTGTATTTTATCGGATTGATTTGTAATATTAATATTAAAATCAATATTATCAATAAAGACAGAAAAAGCATAATATATAATATATTTTCTTTTAGTTTTAAAAGTGGGTTTATATCTAATTGAAAATAAAACATATAAGGATTTAATTATTTTATAAATAATAGGTATAGAATTTTTATTTTTTGATATTGAATTATTTGGTTCAGCATAGTAAAATAAGATATCCCAAACAATCCATATAATATCATTGTGTGTTCCGTGCGGTGCATAACTTCTTGCTTGACATATACATTTTTTTTTCTTTTTTTTACATATATTTTCATATTCAATAATCCATTCATACCAATAACAAGTGTCAATAACATTACCAATAGTAATATTATATATTAATTCATTTATAGGTATAAATAACTCTTTTGGATCATCATCTTTAAATATATTTTCTACATAAGATATATTAGGTGCTTTAAATTTATTACTTATATTAGTTAAATCAAATTCTTCGGTTTTATTTAATTTTATTTGTTGATAATTATGTTTTTTATTAGAATAAGATAAAACACATATAATTTCTGCAAATAATTTTCTAATTTTGATATTATTACGTAAAACAATAATATTATTTGAGTAACCAGAATTAATAATACTTGTAAAATTATCATATCTCATATTTAAATAAATTGGTAATTTAGGATTTCCTGAGTGAATGTATTTAGTTGCATATAAAATAATAATATCCCATAGGTCGAGATAATGACCAGCACATATAAATTCTGCGGCCCAATAATTAGCATTTTCTATTTTATTATTATAAATAGTATTTAATAATTCTTGTTTTGCTTTTGACTTTTGAAAATTAGAAAATGTAATATTTTTAAATTCTGTTCTAATATCATTAATATTATCAAGGTCCATTAAATTATGTTTTATAAAAATAAAACATAAAAAATATAATATTAATACATATTAATGATTAATAATTATTTTAATAAAACTTATAAAATTATAAATAAAACTTTTACTTCATTAAATAATTTAACTCTTGTAACAAAATTATTTGTTACATTTTTAATATTATTAATAATGACTTGTGTATTTGATAGTTTTAAAAATATATCAGAAATTAATTCATTGGAGAATTTTGCCAATAATACAAATGATGAAAAATATGAAAAAAAAATAGATAATAAAGCATATGATAAATTTTATAGTAAATATTATGATGCAATATTTTTAAATAAAAAAAGATATGAATTAGAATTAAAACATATAACAAGTATAGAAAAAAAAAATAGAGCTACAAAAATTTTAGACGTTGGTTGCGGTACAGGATATACAGTAAAATTATTTCATGATAAAGCTTATGATATAATAGGTTTAGATCAATCAGAAGATATGATTTCAAAAGCTCAATCAAATTATCCTAAATGTGAATTTATGACAAATAATATTTTAACAAGTAATATATTTGATTTTGATAATTTTACTCATATTTTATGTTTAGGTAAAACAATATATGAAATAAAAGATAAGGTATCTTTTTTTGACAACTGTATAAGTTTATTATCTAAAGATGGATATTTAATTATAAATTTAGTAAATAGAAATTTATTTAAACCATATGTTCAAAATAAAGATAAAGATACATTGTATGATCCAGAAGAATATGGTAAAAAAGTAAGTGAATTAATAGTAAAATTTGATAAAAATAATGAATTTGAATCTAAATATAAAGTAAAAAAACATAAACCAAGTATAGAAAAAGAAATTGATGCGGTAGATAATACATCAATACCATATTCAGTATATAATGAAAAATTTACAAATTATAAATTACATACTATAAGAGAAAATGAATTAAATTTATATATGCCAGAAACTAAAACAATTTTAAATTTGGCTAAATCTAAAGACTTAAAATTATTAAAAAAATTCGATTTAAGTTCATCTGGTTATAGTGATGAATATTTATACGTGTTTAAAAAATTATAAAAAATTATATTTAATTATAAAAATATAATTTTTATCTAATATATTTGCTTGCTTTAGCAAATGAATCAAGAACAAAAATTATAAAAATTCCTAAAAATAGATATAATATTAATTCTTCGGTTATATGATTAGTTTTTTCGTTATGTTGTTCTTCTAATAAATGAATAATATAATCTAATTTTGATAATAATTGATTATTATCATATGTAACACTTCCTGTATTATTATTATTATAACCTTGCTTTTGATTCATATTATTTAAATACTCTAAATTACTTTTATAACTATCATTGAAATTAGAAAATTTAGAATTAATATTAGTATTTAAAAAAGAAGTATTAGGTATATTATTTTCAACATTTGAATTTAATTTTTGTAATTCCGAATTAATAATATCAGAATTTGTATTTACTACAGAATTTATTTTTTCATATTGTTCTTTAAAATTATTTTCTTCCTCATCTTCATCGTCGTTATCATGTAATTTAGATAATAAATTATTAATATTTGTTAATTTATTTTTATTACTTTCAACTTTTTCATCTTGTGAAAAATTGACTGTTTTTCTATTTTTATATGTTCTATTATTAGTATTATTAACTGATTCTTTAGTATTTTTTTTTGGTAATAATGTTTCTTTAGTTGTTTCTAACGATGCTGGATTTAATTGATACATTCTATTATAAAAAAAGAAGATAATAATATTTTAAAAATTTACTAATATTTTTTTAATATTTTTTTTATATTTTTTT
>TARA_B100001175_G_scaffold38098_1_pt1 | contig 11413 bp, 9 predicted proteins | sample TARA_B100001175 | Tara Oceans TARA_B100001175
GAGTAACTGTCTGGACCTCTGCTGTGACACTCATATCTCGATGTAAATTAAACAAATTCGGATCCTGGATCTGTTGTATTTTCTGCCACTCACCAACAATTCCTTCATGTTTTACGAGACCAAAAGGGATCTTCTCCCTGATCATATCTAAACGCTTGATTATTCGATTTTTTTTAAGCTTTGAGTCTGAAGGGGTTAGCATCATCATAGGGCCGTGTACTCCATAGCCGCTACCTAGGTGAGGTACATTATTGAAGATCGCAAACATCCTATAATAATCTTTCTGACTAATTGGATCGTGCTTATGGTCGTGACACTCGGCACACTCTAAAGTCAAACCAAGCCAAGTTCGGCCAGTTGATTCTAGTCGATCAACAATACCTTTAATACGAAACTCTTCCTTACGAGGGTTATTCCCTTTTGCCTGCATAGCATGTCGATGAAATGCACTAGCAACTCGCTGGTTCTGAGTGGCATTAGGGACCATATCACCTGCGAGTTGATCAATTGAAAATCTATTAAACGGCATATTAGTATTGAATGCATCGATAACCCAATCGCGGTAAGGCCAAACATTTCTTGTTCGATCTGCAGCATAACCAGAAGTATCAGCGAACCTAGCAAGGTCGAACCAATCTTGCGCCTGCCTTTCCCCAAAATGAGGGGATGCCAACAAGCGATCAACTAAAAGAGAATAAGCTTTTATTGAATCATCGCTAATAAAATCCAACACCAAATTTGGCGACGGAGGCAATCCTGTTAGATCCAATGACAATCTTCTTACAAGTGTAGACCGATCCGCCTCCTTAGAGGGCACAATTTTCTCAGCTTCAAGTTTAGCTAAAATGAATTGATCTATTTCATTCCTTATCCAGCTGGAATCACGAACCTCCGTTGGCAAACTATTTTTGGGAGGAATAAATGCCCAGTGCTCCGCTTTCACCAAAACAGGCAAAGAAAGCAAAATTAAAAAATACTTTAAGCGGAACACTTAAAGACCTTGGTAAGACTTCAAAATCTACTCAAGCATAATCATAGTCATAAAATATACACTTTAGCCTTTTCACTTGGCCAAAGTGGTTAAGATAACTAAATTGAGTTATGGCTTTTTACAAAATAAGTCTAGTTCGAATACTTCTATATGTATGCGTAATGCAAAGTCTAGCATTTGACTTAGTATCAGCGACTGAGGAAAAAGATATCGCATTTTGGAATTCAGTTTACAAAGAAAACCATGTCGTTCAAATCCATATATCTGCGAACCGCGAAGCATGGGATGCAATGCAGCCCAAGAAGGTAGAACGTAATCCAGACGGGCCAAAAGTTCATTTCGGAAATAAATTTGGCTACGCCAAGGCAAACATCACTATAGATGGTGAAGTTTTTAAAGATGCTGGTCTGAGATTTAAGGGAAACTCATCGTATCGTTTCGCAGGGCGCAGCCTAAAAAAACCTTTTAAGATTGATACTAACCGCTTCATTAAAGGGCAGAAATTTCATGGCCGAACAAAGATCAATCTGTCGAATGCATTTCTCGACTCAGCCTTCATGAAGGAAAAGCTAGGATATGAAATTTATCGGGCTGCTGGCATTCCAACTCCAGGCGTTGGTTGGGCTGCTGTCACACTCACAGTCGAAGGGATCGCGGAAAAAAAGCATCTGGGTGTCTACTGTCTAATCGAACAAGTAGATGATCGTTATTTAACCCGAAAGTTTGGTAACAATTCAAAAGATAGTTTGTTAATGAAACCCGAGGCTGTTGATGACTGGGAATATTTTGGTAGCGAATTAGAAAAATATCAGCGGTACGGCATCAAGTATGGAAAAAATAACACGAAACTAATTAAACGATTTTCTGAATTGCTTAAACTCATTGAACAGGGATCAAAAACAGAATTTGAAAAACAAATTGGCAATCGATTAGATTTAAACTTCTTTGCTGGTTATCTTGCTGCAACATCAATCCTAGTCAATATCGACAGCTATGTAGGCATGCCGCACAACTATTATTTAATGATCGATAAGGCCAACGAAAAATTAAGAATACTTCCATGGGACTTAAACGAAACATTCGGCACTTTCACAATGGGGAGATCTCCAGAAATGCTAGTTAAATGGGACATAGACAAACCTTGGATTTCCAAGCGTCGACTTTCAGAGCGACTATTTGAAATGGAGTCTTTTAGAAAACGTTATCGGGCTATTATTGTCAAATTAATGAAAGAAGATTTCATCGAGGAAAAATTATTTAAACGGATATCTGCATTTGAAAAGGCCATCATCCCTCATATCAAAAAAGACGAGATTGGAAAAGGCCTCCCAGGCATGTACATGGGTATAAACGGCGATTCAAGTGGAGTTAATAAGGCAGTTGGTCGAAGAGTATTCGCTATCAAACCTTTTATTCGTCAGCGTATCGCAAGCGTTAATGATCAATTGGCAGGCAAAGCCGAAGGTGAAAAAATCCAAGGCCGCAGAAAACGGCCGAGATAAACGAACTCACAACTTTAATTCTTTTACCGACCAAAGGCTAAGGTTTTTGTCCTTAAACTCTATCTCCAAACAATTCTCATTAATAACTTCAGCAGGATACGGCAGATTAAATGGTGGGAGCATCAAGTTAATAGGACGCCACTGACCAGTAACAATATCATTATTTCGTTTCACGTCTGGAAAATTAGTAGTTAATAACCATTTTATACCGGATCGATTGATATTAATAAATGCAGCTTGCACATCAGCAAAAGACATGTGCACCAAACAATCCCTACAAAGAATAACATCAGCAGCGGGCAATGAGTCTTTTACAAGGTTTATCTTTTTAAATTCTATTCCTTCGCGAGCATATTTAGCCAGATTACGCTCCACGAGTTCGCTCACTAAATCTCCACCTATGTAATTTATTTCTGAGAGATCAACATGTTGCATCCAGTGAAAGTCTCCACATGGCAAATCAAGTAATGTCTTTACCTCAAGCTTGTGGAACATTTTTCGAAGTCTTTCACGTAACCATTTAGTTTCTTCCAAAGTTGAACCTGGACCAGAAACCGATTCGATTTCATTCCAATGATTCGTTTCATAAAAGTGCCTAAAACGATCCTCAGAATTAGTAAATCGCTTAACTAAACGCTGTCCAGAATATCGCTGAAGTAATCGATACAAAGGCCCTGCATATTTCCGCAAAGTTTGCTCGAGATTTTTTTTTAAACGATCCACTAATCGTATTCCTTCCTTGAAAAAATCCACATACCCAATAATAGAAAAGCAAGGGAAGCCAAAACCAAAATAATTTGTGACGAGACAGCCCCAACAGGATCATAGGCAGGAATACTTGACTCTAAACCGAGTGACAACGACTTATCATATAGCCAACTATTAGCATAAAATGAGACAGTGATACTCTTCACTACTCCTGGCATATTCGCGGTAAGGGTCTCGACCATTAATGCATAAGCCAACGCAAGAAATGTCGCCCGACGAACCAACGCACTGAATAGTAAAAACAAGCTGACATAACAGGTAGTAGCAAGAAAAACTACAGGGGTATATTTATAACAAACATCAAAACCGGCTGTGCCAATAATCAAACAAAGCGCAGCCAAACAACTCAGTGTAACTGCAAGGGTAAGCAATAAAACAGCTAAATAGATTGAGAAATATATAAGCGATCGCGGAATACTAGTACTAAGCAAGTAAACTAAAGTCTGACTAGTGCGCTCTCCGGAAATCGCGGCTGAAGCGTAACCAAGCGAAATGATCGGAAGAAGAAAACCCATGAAGAGTGGTTGGAGAATTTTGCCGGCAAGTTGTAACCCTGTGCGATCAGGCTGTATCCGTACCAACGTTTCACGGCGACTAACCTTAAAATCGTTTTCAATTATAATTTCACTAATTACACCGCTTACTCTGGCTTTTAGTTCTCTCTTCCCTCCTCTTCTTCCTTGGACAACGCACACAACTGACTCAGCTTCGACACGGTCACCAACTACATAGTAAGCATTAGTTTCCGGTGACAATGCTCGGTAATATGTTGTTGTCCCTCTCATCGGTGCCCGCACATAAGAATCTGAAGCCAACCAAACAATAGTAATCGCCAAGGACAATCCCAGAAGGACAGTTATTACAATCGTTTGACGCGAAAAAAACTGACGCCTAAGTGTCAATCCAAACACCTGAAAACAGGAAGCAAAAAGAGAAAATTGAAGGGTTGTTTTCATTAGTTATCCTGGTTTTGATGAGCGTTCCATAAGATAATCAAAAATAGGCTCAGCCGATGTATCAGTTGCTTTTAGCCCACGAATATCAACATTCTTCGAAAGAACAAATTCAGCGAACTCTCCATAAAACCGGTTCGGATTTTGAACCTCCAAAAACAAGTCATCTGATGTCTCGATCCTCACAGATTTTACAGAATCAAGCTCCATTAACAGTGAAGCAACTCGTCGGGGTGTCTCACACGAAACTCGAACTTTTAGTGGATAATCGTCCAGTAAATCGCGGATAGTTTCCAGCGAACCAGATGCTAATAATTTCCCTCGGCACACAAAAATTATGTGATCTGCCAACTGATCCATTTCGTTAAGGATATGACTTGAGATTAATACCGCCTTACCATCCTGAGCCAAACGAATGAATAACTCATTAAGCTCATCTCTCCCTACCGGATCAATCCCGTTTAGAGGCTCATCAAGTACTAGTAAATCAGGATCATGAATCAGCGCTTGTCCAAGCTTGATACGTTGTCGCATTCCTTTTGAATAAGTACGAATCGGCCGATGAGCCCGATCGGCCATACCTACGATATCAAGTACCGTTTCAGTACGGTGCCTAGCCTCATCTCCTTTAAATCCATGCAAACCAGCAGAGACACGCACCGCTTTACGACCAGGCATCTCATCCCATGCTGCGTCACCGTATGGACAAAAACCAACATGAGACTTGGCCTTTGCTGACCATGCATTGTTTTCGCAAATGCGAATCCCACCGATACTGGGCTTGCTTTGTCCAGTAAGAAGCCTAAGCAGCGTAGTTTTTCCAGCTCCGTTAGGTCCGACTAAACCCGTGATGCCAGGATTAATATCTAGACTAATACCATTTAACGCCATCAAAGGTCCGAACCATTTTGATACATTCTGAACCTCAACGATGGGAGATGCGGATACAGATACTGAAGGCTCAAGAGTCATGATTGGTGTTGTAGATAACGAAGCCGGAAAAAAATTGCCGTTATTGAAAAGAGGCAAACAGTAAAGATCACAATAATAGCTCCATAAAACAGAGGAAGTTCCACTCCAAAAAATTTACTCCCCACAATGTAAAGATTGTTCCATAAATCAAGCAAGCGCCATGAAGATTCCTCTAAATTAACTTCTGAATCACGAAGAGTTTCAGCAAGAACACTACTTAAAATAGGCAAGAACACAAATAATCCACCCCATAAAATTACCAATGGAACCGGACGAGGCATCCAAGAGACCAATGCTAATAAAAGTAGCCCAATTGATAAAGAAAGCAAAAGACCATAACCAATAATACCGAACACGATCTGAAAGTTCTCCCTAAAATATTCAGCCATATCTCCAAGTAAACCATACTCAAAAAACAAAACTAATGCAGGTATGGTCGTTATCAATAATACTAAAAGTCCGATTGCCAACAACTTCCCTAAAGCGTAGTAAACTAAACTTATTCTGCGCGACATATAAAACATAAATCCACCTCGGGAATGGTCATTACCTGCCAAAACAGATCCAGCAAATGCCAATAAAATCATCATCACAGTGCCCTGTAGCTTCATGAAATTAAGATAAGTAGTACCGGAACCATCCAAATCTTTTAACATTGAAGTAATAAATCTCGCCATTTGTGGAAGCTCTTGTTTAAGAGTAGCCAAAAGATAAATCGCTCCAAAAGTGAAAATAAAACTCAACATCGCTACAGCAAATAATAACCAGAATAATTTGCGCCGAAAGACCAGAAGCATAGCTGTACGCGCAATAGGCCAAATTGAAAACCATGCAAGGCTTGTTGCCATCTCCTTGGTATTATTAAGTTTCGAGCTCATGAATTCACCTCGCTTACCTCAGGCTTTTTTAAGCTAATCACAGGCGGCAAATTTTTTTTATATCCGACCACTCTTTGATAAACAGTTCGTAAGTCTATTTCTTCAGGCTCAAGGCCAATAAGTGTTACATGTGCTTCTTTGGCTAATTTAAAAAACTGTTGCTTTGACCACGCATCCGTAACAACTACACGGGCTTGGCCAAACTCTTCACTAAGTGACACCTCTGCACCAGATTGTTTGAGAGCAGCAAGATACACGTCATTGCTACTACTATTTTTGTTTTTCCAACGAATCAAAAAAGTATTCAATTGACTCTCTAGCATTAAATCAAGCGCACCAGAAGCAGCAATTTTACCTTTCTCCATTATAATTGCATGATTGCAAACATGTTCAATGTCTCCAAGCAAATGAGTTGAGAAAAGCAACGATTTACCTGGTCGTTGAGCAAGCGACTTCAAAAGAGCAAGCATTGCCGCCCGCCCATCGGGATCAAGTCCCGAAGTCGGTTCATCTAGCAAAATTAAATCAGGATCATGCACTAGCGTAGCAGCTAGTTTAATGCGCTGTATCATGCCAGCTGAATAATTTTCGAGTCGCCGATATCTCGCCTCATCAAGACCCAACTGTGATAATAACTCATGAGCTCGTCGCAACGCAATCTTACGCGACATACCATTCAACTCTCCTGAAAGCCCCACATACTCAATCCCATTCAATCCTGGTATAATCCCCTCTCGTTCAGGCATATAACCAATCCGCCCTCGCAAACCAACACTGTGCTGAGATATATCAGATCCAAAAACCTTCACAGTTCCATTAGTATGTTTAAGAAGCCCAAGTAAAATCTTTATCAAGGTTGATTTGCCAGCGCCATTCTGGCCAACCAGTCCGATAGACCCTTGATCGACCGATAATGAGACCTCGTTCAGCGCGAATATGGAGCCGTATCGATGAACAAGGGAATCAATTTCAAATAAGTGGCTCACAGAATTAATTTTATTAAAAAACTGGAAGAAAAGTTATATTTAAATTTTATCACTCGCCAAGTTCTCCAACCAGTTGCACGTCAAAGGCAATACTTTTTTCCAAAGAAATTCATGTGACCGGGACCAAGCATTTTCCCGTAGCCTTTGGTATTTTACAGGATCAGCAGCCAAATTCATCACTTCTGCTGCTAAGCTATTAGGTGTTTCTTCCTTACAAACTAAACCGGTTACACCATGGACAGTTGAATCCACTAAACCACCAACCGGATAAACCACAGCAGGCGTACCCATAGCATTAGCTTCAATTACGTTTAAACCCCAACCCTCGCGCACAGATGTATGAAGTAGTAAATGTGCGTTTTGCAACTCGATATTTTTATCCTTGTCATCGAGATTATCCTTGAATTGCACCATGCCTACCTGGCCAAGTGATTTAACCAAGCGCTCAAGCAGGCCACGTTCCCATCCAGAGCCAACCACAGTAAGTTCAGCAGAACATCCACTGTTGTTCAGTAATGCGAGTACGCGAATCGCATCACTTACCCTCTTATTGGGGGCAAGCCGTGACAAGACAACTAATTTTAATGGTTCAACAAAACTCTTTGATGGTAGATCTGATAATGGCTCAGTATCAGTCCCATTTGGCCACACCAGTACATCAACTACACCTTCTTGCATTAACTGCAATCTCGTCGATTCTGATACAGTCCAAAATGGAACATCACAATAGAACTGGTGAATCAATTTTTCCTGAAACTGGCCAATCGAGCTTATCGGCCAACGATAAAAAGACTCCCAAATAGGACCAAGAACTTCATGTATATATGCCACATATTTAGTTCTCGACCACCACTGAGCAAACCACGGGATACCATGATGCTGATCAATCACCAAATCAAAAGGACCATATTTCCGATTACAAAAAAAAGCATGAAAAATGGATGTGCCTGGCCCTCCACCGCGAACAATTTTTATACCTTCAATTTCCGTTTCCGGTTCAGCGCCCTCGAAAGCATTCGCAAACCAAACCACTTTGTGCCCCCTCCGAATTAGCTCCACCATATGCTTCAACGTTACACGCTCGGCACCACCGGCTAGAGGATTCTCAGGATCACGCCAGTTGAGCATCAAAAAACTGCATGGACTCATTATGAAGCACCTCCAAATTCCGCAATCATGATAGCATTTGCATATGGAAAAGGACTTCCATATCGACAAGCTAAAGCCTTCTCGATAGTGGTAGTCTCCCACTTTAGAGGCCCTATGCGACAGATGAAAAATGATCGAATACTTTTAAGTGTGCCTCCTGAAATTAAGCGGTCAAGTGATGGATTATAGCCAATTGGCAAAGTTAAAACCAACCGACCATTCTCAGCCAATAACTTCCTGCTAGCATCAATTGCATGAAGTATCTTCACACCACTGTCATCGTCCATGTCATCATCAAAGCCAATATGCTCAAACGTCGAAATAGATACTATCAATTCGAATTTTTCAGTTGCGACAAAGTTCAAAATATCCTCGTTAATAATGCCCTTTCCTCGCTCAAATTTATCAAGAACAGTGTGATTCACATCACCATAATGTGACAAAACATTCCCAATCTCTAAAACACCTTTAGACTCATAATGGCTCAGATAATCATTAATTATAGGGATTTCAACTGATCGCTCATTTGCCCAAGTCATATTATACGCATGATAAAAAAGTGAAATTAAACGATCATCGAAAGTAAATTCAGACTTGTCTAAACGCGAAATAATAAACGGGGCAAAAATGCAACGAATTGGTTTCAAGAAAAGCTCGCATATCCCAAAACGACGAACGAACCAGATCACCTTAGCAAAACCACTATTATAAAGATGCGAAGCCATACTCAACTCGATCTCAATCGCTCAACAATCTCTTCGACATTAAAAACACATCCCCCCCAAGTGCCTCCACCAACTCCCTGCAATGCAGCCCAAAGCTTAGTATCATCCGGCAATTCTGGATGAGCGGAAATATCCTCTCGAATTTCACGTTTAGCTAATCTCTTTGCACCTTCTTCCACATCAAATCGATCCTTACCCTCGCCCACAAAATTAACCAAGCCTTCCAGTTGTTTTATATTAATTTCTATTGAGATAATATCGCCATTTTTCAATTTACCAATTGGCCCACCAGCTAAACCTTCTGGCCCAACGTGCCCAATACAAGCCCCAGTGGAAACACCAGAAAACCGAGCATCAGTTACTAATGCTACATTTTTGCCAAATGGAAGGAATTTAAGTGCAGAAGTTAATTGATAAGTTTCTTCCATACCAGTCCCTACTGGCCCACAACCAGTGACTACCATAACATCACCAGCCTCAATCTCTTTTTGCTTTATCGCGGCTATAGCAGCTTTCTCACTCGTGAAAACCTTAGCCGGCCCTTCGTGAGAATATATACCATTCTCATTAATAAGGCTCGGATCGATCGCTGTACTTTTAATTACAGATCCATCAGGCGCTATATTCCCAGCTGGAAACATAACTGTGCTAGTCAACCCCCGCTCACGAGCACGCTTCGGTGGAAGAATTACATTATCAGGATCAACATTATCCTGTTGTTTCAATATTTCGCGAAAACGCAGCCTCCTTTCAGACTGCTCCCATAAGTTCAATTCTTCGTCAAGTGTAAGACCAGTAACACTAAGCTGAGTTGTATCAATAAGATTCATTTCCCTTAAGTGAAGCATCACCTCTGGCACCCCTCCGGCAAGATACACTCTTACGGTTGAATGATCACTCGGCCCATTGGGCAAAACATCCACAATACGAGGGACAGATTTATTAATATCAATCCAATCCTCAACTTTAGGTCTTTCAATTCCAGCAGAATAAGCAATGGCAGGTATGTGAAGGAGTAAGTTTGTCGAACCACCAAAGGCTGCATGCAAAGCCATGCCATTGCGTAAAGAAGCTGGCGTTAAAACGTCTTTTAGAGAAAGTCCATTTTGCCGCATCGCGACCAATGAATCGGCTGAACGATTAGCAATATCTAACCACACCGGTTGACCAGATGGAGCCAAAGCTGAATGAGGCACAGACATTCCCATGGCTTCTGCCACAACTTGAGACGTCGCAGCCGTTCCCAAAAACTGACAGCCTCCTCCTGGTGATGCACAAGCCTTACATCCCAATTCATTGGCCTCATCAAGAGACAATAGACTATGAGAAAATCTCGCGCCTATTGTCTGAACAGTTCCTGCATCCTCACCTTTTTCAGGAGGCAACGATACTCCCCCCGGCACGATAATACCTGGCAAATCACTCAAGCCAGCCAAAGCCATCATCATTGCTGGCAATCCCTTATCGCAGGTAGCCACTCCTAGCACACCTTTTCGGGTAGGTAGCGATCTAGCTAAGCGTCGAAAAACTTGAGCAGCATCATTCCGATACGGAAGACTATCAAACATACCAGTCGTACCCTGAGTACGCCCATCACAAGGATCAGAACAATAAGCAGCAAAAGGGATTCCTCCTAATTGTTTTAGCCTCTCGGAGGCCTCTCTAGCCTGCAATGATATCTCCCAATGGCCAGTATGAAAACCCAGTGCTATTGGATTCCCGACATCATCTCTCATCCCTCCCTGTGTGCTTAAAACTAAATAGTGATCACGTCCCAATTCGGCTGGATTCCAGCCCATACCAGCGCTCTGTGTCATCCCAAAGATGTCACCACTGGGTTTACTACGCATATCATTGGCAGATAGTGGTAGCTTACCAACTGGACCAGGGGCCTTAGTTTGAATGGAATAAATGTCCTGTGATACTTCTTTGCTCACACGGAGATTGAAACATCAATCATGTCACAAAGCGAACTGGCTATGCTGGCCGAATTGCACTTGCTAACAACGTTTCGAAATACGGTTCCTCCTCTTCCCTTGCAACAACACTGACCTCGATTTCTCGAAAACCAGCTGATTCAAGCCACTGATGAAGTTCCCCTTCATCAAATCCTAACCATCTGTCACCAAATAATTCTTTTGCCTTGTCGAACTTATGCTTCATTAAATCCAGAACCATTATCTGTCCACCCGGCTTTATAATACGAAAGGACTGCTCAATTGCTACAAACGGATTCTCTGCATGATGCAATGCTTGACTTAATATGGCTAAATCCACCGAATTGTCGTCAATAGGAGGACTCTGTAAATTGCCTTGTCGAAACTCTAAATTAGTAAGCCCGTTCTTCCTTGCTTTAGCTTTACCAAACTTCACTATCTGATCTGAATTATCAACTGCGATAACTTGTTTGCATTTACGCGCAAGCAACTCACTAAGCAGGCCCTCACCGGATCCAAGATCTGCGACGACAATCTCCGGTAACAATCTTA
>TARA_B100001175_G_scaffold104571_2_pt1 | contig 11399 bp, 4 predicted proteins | sample TARA_B100001175 | Tara Oceans TARA_B100001175
TCTCTCATATCTCAGAGAGTTCCAAGCAGTAACACCATCTCCTATCTTCAATCGAGAGGTATCTATTTCGATACCTAACTCACCTTGAGCTAGTATTGGGTTGACGTTAGCCCACTGCTGTGCACCATCACGTCTTAATTGTATTCTATTTGCCATTTACTTTAGGATCCAAGTGCTGTGCATACAGTCTTACTGGTTTATTTATGCGTCCGCAGCTGCCGTCTCCTCTACTTTCTCCTCTTCCTCTGATGGATTCAGATATTCTAGTGTCTCTATAGCACCAAGTAGTTTGAGAGCAGTCTGCTCGTTATCTTTAATCTTCTTAGCAAGTTGTTGATTCTCACCAAGTAGACTCTGATATCTTTCTTTAAATTCGCCCAAAAGTTCTTCTGGGGCTTTGTTTTCTGTCACTTCAGCTGGCATCTTTTTTCTCCAATAATTGTGTAAGCATTGACTTCATGTCACTTATGTCTGATTTTAGTCCATCTACGTCAGTTTGTAAAGAGGTGAATTGCTTCTCCTTTCTTTCACGTTTGTTAAACGATGCCATATACTGATCATATGCTGACTTGTTACAGTTAACAATAGCGTTAGAATCAGGGTCACGAAACCATCCTTCTCTGTCAGTAACAGGAATTAGGTTGTCTTTAAAGACTTGAATGTGATCAGGATTTTCGGACATACTTGACAAAGGAATAATAATTAATTATACTCAACCATGTAAGGGTTGGGAAACAAGTTCTAAGTAGCTAACGCTATAGCACGTAGATCAGCAATTAATGGGACTCGTGCTTGGTTTTTAGATCTCATTACAATCTTAATCTGGAAAGCATTAAAATTTAATCCACGGACTTCATATGGATAGTCCTTCCAAAGATATTCATCTGTTGGAGTTGTATCATAATCTACAGCATTAGCAGATTGTATAGGGTCACCTACATAAGTCCATCCAATAGTATTAGGATCAGTAGCATCACCTGTTTTGAATGCCTTATAGTAGATTCTGATTTCTGTTGAAGGATGTCTAGTAGTCTGGAAATCAATCTTCAGAGATCTGGCCTCAGAACCGAGGCGAGCGAGACGTGAAACATAAACAGCATCATTCTGATCACCTTGTGGTAAGGTAGATACATCCTGTGTAGTGTCAATATTATTCTGCTGACCGTATGGTTCAGGACCACCAGGCCACCAGTTAACTCTATTAGATGTAGTAATCAGAGACATTCTATCCAAGTCAATGCATGGAGATAGAGTGTCTTTTTCAGTAGTTAGAGTAATTGCCATATTAAATGACTTGTTACCATCCAATTTATTTTGCTCATTGATCTTAGAGCAGATCATTTGAGGTGCATTAAACTGGTTGATTTGATTTAATACGACATCTAAATACTGACCATTATTGATAAAGGAATTTTGATCAACTTGCGTTGATCCATTACCAATAGATGTTGCTGTAGTAGTATTTACACGAGCATTAACAGTAGTTTCTGGTAATACCATAGTAGATACTGTTGGAGTCAGAGTTTCAAACTGTACGTTTTGAGATGCCCAAACATCTGTACCTCCACCACGAATACCGTTAGTTGCAACATGATCAATGTGTAACATATAAGTATCCAACCAAGGACATGATATTGTAGAGTGGACTTTATTTAATTCTATTAGTGGTATACCATCAAGGTTATAACACTCAACCACTGCACCAGATCCGTGCTCTACGTCAGCAGTACCAGATGCTGCACGTCCACTAGTTGCAACTGTTATAGACTTACCGTCTCCAGCAATTGCAGAATACTTAATTATTTCGTCGTCAATTTTAACATAACCAGGATTCAAGTTACTGATTGCACCACCACCAATAATTGTGTGGAACTGACTAGCATCAGATAACTGAATAGTAGTAGCACCAGCAGCAAGAGTAGTTGTTAATGATGTATTAGGTACCTCAGAAATAATACCCATGACTTCTATGTTGTTACTACGTTGGTGCATACCATGATTTCTATGGTATACCAATACTTCCTTATCATCAGCAGGATAAGAAGGTGACGAAGTTGGGTATGCGTTATATGAGTCACCACTATATGTGTGTGTAGATAGGGTAGCACTTGTGCCTCCTGGATCTGACACTGTATCACTTAAGTCAAACTGTTTAGTAACATAGTTTGCATAGACTGTGATAGAAGATGCTGTACCTCCACCAGGAAGTGTGGCACCAACAGCATAGTATGCGGTTACAGTAGCAGTTGCTGATGAAGTTGATCCACTTAATGTATCACCTTCTTGGAATATACCATTGTATATTGCTGATAATTCAAATACAACAACAGACTGAGATGATGATAATCCTTGGAATGGATTATTGTTAGCATCTAAGAAACCTGCTGCAAATGCTCCATCAATATCTGTGATCGTAATCTTTTCTGGATCTGATACAGCATCAAACTCTTTAATAGTAGCAGAAGCATTTGATGGATTTTGTTTAATTCTTGCACCAATAGTAAAGTTGTAATTATTACCAGTTGGTAAAGATAGTTGTTGTGTCGGTTTCAGTGTCAGTATTGGATTCTCAATGAGATTCTTAGTACCTCCATTACCACGACCTAACTCAGCATTATTAAGTATTGCAGTACCAATAGTCTGATTAAACTTAGCACGATAGACAGTAAACTTCATGTCTTCATACTGGTCTGCTGTCCAAGTAGATGCGTTTTGTGATTTGAATAACACACCTGCATATGGTTGCTCAGATATAGTCCTTGTACCTGTGACATCTATATCACCCATTCGTGATATCCATACCAAATACTCGTTAGAGTCAGACAGTAACACAAAACAATATTCAATAGATTGTTTAATGTATACAGGAGATCTGAATGTAAATCTTGTTGGGATCGCTGCGTTGTCAGATAACTCAACAGTTGATGGGTTAATAGTTACATCAGAGAATGGAAGAATATCCTTAGTAGGATAACCATTTTCCATTGTCCTTATCTGCATAGAGATAGGAATGTTAGCATCCTTACTCTTGAAGAATATATCAACACCACTTAAGAATACACCACCTTCTTCATCAACAATGAATGATTGTGCAAGAGGGTCATACCAACCAATCTGTCTTGTCTCAGTCCTAGTAGTCATGACCTGTCTCTCATCAGAAACAGTATCCTTAACTAATTCAGCATTTCTAACTGCAAGTATATTTTCTCTAACAGTCTTCAATGTACCTGCTGCTGTGTATATTGTTTCAGCAGATGAATCTACACTACCACTACTCTTAGCATTAGTTGCAGATGTTGTAAATCTAAATGTCCTAGATCCAGTTGCCCAACGTGGGTTGGAATCATTACCTGGATTAGGGATAAAGAATGTACCTCTTATACTACCAACGTTATCAGTTAATAGACGACGATCTCTAACAACTGCACGTGCACCAGAAGTCTGGCCAATTAGCACCTCACCGACGTTAATATTACCGTAGTAATTTGGGTTAACACTCTCTGCTAATGAAGCAGTATCTATGTTAATGAATGGAGTTTGAGATGCATAAGACTCTGCTAAAGTAGCAGTTCCAGTACCATATGGGTCAGTTGTATACCCATCATTTGCTGGTGCAACCTTCAAACGACAACCTGAAATAGCACCTACAATTGTCTCACCAACAACGAAAGGTGTTTCGTTGGTGTTAGGATCAGCAGTAGATGACTTAACTATCTCAATAATTTTAGGAGTAACGTAAGTAGATACATTAACACCATCGAAGAATGCATAGACTCTTGTGCGAGGCTTCATTCTCTCAACGTTGAATGCAACGTTACGTGATCTAATCCAAGGAATTGCTGTCTGTGATAGAACCTGATCACCTAAAGATCTCTTATCAATCTTAGGTACAACCTTAGTCCTAATACCCTGTCTTGCTTGGTTGTTAACAACCCTCCAAGTCCTTCTTTCATGGACAAACAATGCCTGTCTTCCTTGTCCGTGACCCAATCTACCGAGTCTACGACCACCTGCACTGAATGATCCTGATCTATTTCTAAATTGTGAAGTAGATTTTAAAGTTTCACCTGTCCAGTTAGTCTTCCATGATCCCCACTGAATAGGAGCAAATCCATCTCCATCTACTTGCATATCAGCAGATACAGAAGAGAAGTCTCCTTCTACATTCTCCACCCTAGCTGGCATACGTTTCTGATCTACCCAGTCATCAGATGCTGGTGTAAGATCTACACGTCCAATAAATGTGAAAACGTTGAATGGGTTTACATTCTCTGTCCTAGAAGCATATGGTTGTGTAATGATTGCTAGATCATCCCAAGGTAACAATGCCATGTTACCAGCAGTCCTAACTATATTAGCTGAATCTGCTGTGTTTAACTGAAGTGGGACGTTAGTTGTAAAGTGAGATGGTCTTAGATGACCCTCCTTAAAGTCAAGGGAGCACTTGTAGTCAACGCTGAGTACGTCACCGACATTATGGTCTGTGAAGTCATCAACAACGTAACCGTTCTTGAGACGGTCAAATCCGTTATCGTCATAGGTCTTGGTGTTTTCTGCTTGGACTTCAAGTAAAGATAGAGAAGTATAATATTCTACATGCTCTAGTCTTGTCTCAAGATCACCGATATCCTTCATGGTATAACGACGGATAATCTCAGGTGTAATAAGAATATCTCTTTCTACATCATAAACATACGGACGGTATTCTATCTGTGCTAATAACATAGCATTATCGATCCCGTCAGGTGGTGGTAGATCTTCGGATGATACACCATTAACTATCTTAAGTTGGTTATCATGCGTTAAGTATAACTTGTCAGCACGAGGGAGATAGTATGAGTAGTCCATACGAATCTCTGTATTAACCTTTGGTATGTCGAAGATAGTAGATCCACCTGCACCACCAGAGGTATCAAATGTTCTTGCAGCAAAGTCGAGTGAAGCACATTCTACTATGAATGGGTTAGATACTGTACCATCTCTTGATGCTAATTCACCTACACCTGGACGGAAGTCTACTTGATCTCTTAAGAAGTTAATAGATCCATCTAGTTTATAAGTTGGAATTTCTTTATATGATATACCAGTATATGACTGTGATGAGAAGTAATCTCCAGATGATTCATGTACGAAGTAATCAAATATAATAAGGAGTTTACGGATTGGAGGTGTATACTGAGGATATCTTGTAATCTTAGATACATCATAGAAGTGTGGTTTCTGTCCTGCTTCTAATGTATACTGAGTGGTTACAACCTTACTACCTCTAGTTACAGATCCATCTGCATCGTCAATGATAGCAGTCAATGCGTTACCATCATCATCTTGGCCATCAATAGTCTCACCAGCAGCAAATGGGATCTCATTCAACTGCACAAGATACAATCTCAACGTTGAGTTAATGAATTGAATTACCCTAGCACGTGCTCCAGATGTCTTACCTACAACAATAGATCCGTTATCAAAGAAGGTAGATTCTGTTAATACAACGTATGGTGCAGTAGCATCACTATCATTTTCTGATTCATATACTGCATGAATTTTATATACATCATTCAATGCGAATGAAATTTCCTCGTCTTCAATACGAGTACCATATAGGTTACCATATGATAGACCATACTTAGGTTGGTCATTATTAATTCTTGTGCGAAGGACGTTAAGACATCTCATCTTAGCAGCAGTCTTAATCTTCTTCGATACAATATTCTTAGATATCAATGCTGTTAACTTAATGGTGTTAACATTTGCTAGACCATCAATAGTGATTGACTGTCTGTCAGCACCGAAGGTAACTGTTAGAGTACCTGCTTCATTGAGTGCATCAATGTTAAGGTTATCACCAACAGACCATGCAGATCCTGATTCAGCAATGAGAGTTAAGATATAGTTTTCATCGTCTAGTGTTGCAAACTGCTCTGATTCAGGTAGTGAAACAGTAACACCACCAGATACAACAGTTTTATTATTAAATGTCCTGTATACAAAGAATGATTCATCAGCGATTGACTTCATCGATGTCCTAGGAGCGTCAATTGTCAATTCACCATTCTGATAATCTTTCTGGAATATGAAGGGACGTAATCTTGCTAGTGAAGTTACCTCACCATCATTAACAGTACCTTTTTTAGCACCTGCTTCTAATAACGCATGTTGCTGTAAGTAATCAAAGATATATCCTGATTGACCTGTAGCAGCATTGGCAGAGGTAGTGTTAATTCCAGATGCAACATCAACTCTCTGAATTCTAAGAGTATTCTCACCTTCTTCAGATGTATTAGTTGTTGTTATTACATCACCTGGACGTAAGTCTTCTGCAAACTTAGTCCTAAATCCTTCTAATCTTGAGTTAGATGCTTGGTCAACAGTAATAGTTGTAGCTTCAATGATTGCTACATCATTAAGCATTAGGTTTGCACCAAATACTACAGTACCAGAAGAAGCAGAGTTTGCTCTACCTAATACACTTCTAGTATCTGTTAGGTTAAATGTATGTGCTGCCTCTAGTGTACCAACAACTCGGCCATCACGCTCGATAACCTCGTTATTTAAGAAAGCACCTGATACTTGCTCTAACCAACAGTGTGTACCTGAACCTGCGTCACCAACATACCCTGATGCTCCAGATGTACGTCCTTTTAACACATCACCAATAGCAACTGAGTTGTTACCTGCTGCAAAGTTGATACCAGTATACATGGTGGGATCCATTATCCATAGTTCCCAAACACCTGTTACAGAAGACTCTTGTAACTGCACAGTACGTGCTCTACCTATCTTCCTACCAGTAACAGTATTAGTGGTATTAATAGACCAGTCATCATACAACTCAAGTGTTTGATATGCTTGTGCTACACCTTCACCACTAAGCTCAGGCCATCCATATACATCATACACTTTAAGCATCTGACCTAGACGGAATGCTAAGATAGCGTTTTGTACTGATTCAAAATCTCTTGGTTTGTTAGCATCCACATATTGTGGTACTAAGAATTCAGTTCTATAACCTTTAACATATGCTCTACCTGGAGATATCTCAAACGTTGTTAAATCATCTGATGCAGTATTACCAGACTGAGTTGTATCTCCAACTCCATACACACCGTTATTAAATCCATCATCTAAACACTCTCTTGCTTTAACACTGAAGGTATCAATTACATAGTCTCCAGACTCTTCAAAAGTCCGTCTTGCCATTGACCTCTCCAGCTCTGAATATGCTGTGTGAGTAACAAATTGCTCAACCTTTGAGTTGTTGATACGCAATAATTCAATGAAGTTCTTATCGGTCTCATCATTGATTGGTTTCTTAGTGAGAGTAGTCTTAATTCTAAACCTATGACCACCTGGAGCAGAATAGTTTGATGTCCCAGCTGCATTATCATTAAGTGATGGATCATCTTCTGGCGTAACGATTGACTCGCTGACCTCAAGTCCAACTCTATATGAAGGGTTGTTACTGTATTGATCCAGTATAAGATATGATGATGGAATGTCAACGAAATGCCCTCTGATGAAATATACACCAGCATTAATATATGCTGTTGATGCAATTGCAGTTGCATCTACTGGTAGTAGTTGTCCAAATGGTGATCCAACCTCAATCAACGTAGTACCGAATGTTATCTCATTTTCGGCCAATAGTTGCTCGTTGGGCTGAAAAGTCTTAAGGGATGTGCCACTAACAGTGTCACCTGATTCAACATACTTAACGTAGAAAGTCACGTATCCCTTGGTTGACTCTGTAGCTGGGATTGAATATAATACTTTTGCTTTAATACCTGTTGTAATACCTTCAATAATCTGTCCATTTAACTGGGTACGATAAGTCTCAACATCTACCCCTAGGAAAGATTGTTGTACTACAACTGCTTGTACTTGAAGGTCATAACCTACTTGACCTGGTATGACCATAGAGCCTTCTTTAAAGAAGTGCTGACCAATCGACTCCATTTGATTCTGGAGAATCGACTGCATAGTCGTGAGCTCTCTTGCCTGAATCGGATATCCTGGTCGGAATAAGACTCTGTAAAAGTTTTTATCCTTATCGAAATCGTCAAAATAAGGACTAATATTTAGATTGGTATTCTGTGGCATTGAATTAGAACTCGATTACGATTTTGATATCTTCTATCTGGTCACCAGCACGAGTAATCGCACCTCTATTATCTATGTAGATCACATCACCTGAGTTTGGATCTACTTCTGCTTTTGCATAACCATTAGTGAATGCCATACCTAGATCATATTCTGCATTGTTTATAACCCTTGTTGAGGATCCTGAAACAATTGGGAAGTTGATGTCTGGGTCAGCAGATGCACCTGAAGTAGCACCCACAATTGGGTTACCGCCTTCAAACTCGATTAGGTTACCAGTAAATTCAGGGAAGATACCGTCAACTCTATTCTGATAATATTTAAGTACTTTAGTGGTACTATTCCATGATATGACACGTCCTCTTGCTGTTACCTGCTGTCCACCAACAGTACGAGATTGTGTGATAATCTCATCTGTTTGGAAGTTACCAGTAAACGTAGGTGCAAATATAGACGCTTTTGTTGCACTCAATGTTAAATCTGAGGTTAACTCTTGAGTACCAAACTTGTTAGGATTAATTACCAAACCAATACGACGATAGTCGTTATCAGTTGGGAAGTCACCAGATCCTTCATCGTAGGTAAACTTCGTGTTAATCATTACACGGAAACCACCCAACTCTGTTGCTGGAGAAGCACCATGTCCTAGTGATGGTGGGATAACAACTTCAACGAATCCACCAGTACCTGTTCCAGCACCAATACCGTTGACTTCATCGATCACAACCTTACCAAAAGTATATCCAGATCCACCAGATGTAACAGTAGCAGAAGCAATACGACCACCATCTACAACAAGTGAAACTCTACCACCTACACCGTCTCCTTTAATAGGAACGTTTTCGTAGGTACCATTGTTATAACCACTACCAGATGAACCGATAATGATAGTGTCAATCTCTCCACCGATAGCATCAGCAACAACAGCAGTGTCTGTCAACACTGGCATATATTCATTAGAGAAGAATTTTAAGACTTGACCAACAGGGATCGTGTACATATACTTCCAACGGTAGCCATCAGCAGTCGTGATAACAGATGTTGATGTCCCTGTGGGCTCAACAGTAGAAGGTTTACCGTTAGGATCAGAAGGAGATGTCCCGTTGTAAATGCATTTATAAGTCTGATACGACGAGTTAACAACGTAGAAATCAGAGTCGTAAAGTTTAGTCGCACCCGATGATGCAGTTTTAGTCGAGGAGTAATCATGACGATACATATCATAAACGTAACCCAATCCACCAGTGGTTTGCTCTGGGGGAATCCAGTCGGTACGCCTGACCACCTGAATAGTGTCATTTGCTAACACTCTCTTCAGAGAGATCATATCCGAATAGTCATCCGAGAATTCTTGGAATGAATCTACTGGGTCTGGAGGTGCATTCTCATTATCCCAAGGTTGGGGTCTGCCTATGAACACATAAAGACGATCTCTAGCACTACCTGCCAACAGGTCTGACTGTGTAGGATCTGGTCCTTCTAGTGCCTTTCTAAACCTCTCGGCAGTAAAGATTCTAAATTGGTCGGTAAGTAACGCCATTGTTAACGATTGCCTTCTTTTTATTTATGCGAGTTTATTCATCTTCGTTTCTGACGGCACTAGTATATTCAACAGAATATATCTTGCCAACAGCACCAGATGTAGCTCCTTGTATATTTTCTCCAACCGCCCACAAGTAATTCGGATCATTTGCTACAATATCTTTTATTGATAATGTATGGAGATTTTCGTTAGTACCAATAACAGGTCCACTAACGATGGCAGTTGACCTAGCAGACATTGCTGTAGTACTACCTAGTAATGCTTCATCAGCATTAAATGTTTGAGTATTTAAATACTCAACAATAATATCAGCAGTAGATGTATGAGCATCCCCATCACCTAATGCACCAGCAGACTGAATAGTAGCGACTAATGAGTTAGCGTTACCATCATATATCTGATCACCTGCTTGGAATAGCGTAGTATTTTGTCCACCAAGAGTTTCCTCTATACCATATTTAGATGATGCAATACCACCGTCTAAATTAATTTGATTTTCATACTCAGTACCAGTATTAACTAAATCGATAATACCATCACCTTGTTGCATCACACCATTTTCATCTTCATATTCCTCATCATCATCTTCAAACCTTCTGTTAAGAATAAGACTTAAAGGATCGGTAAATGCAATAATATCTTCTCCATCAACCTCAACTAAAACATGTGGTTCTATACCAGTGCCACTAGATCCAGCAACACCTGCAACGAATGCAACTATAGTTGACTTCTCGTTAGATCTACCTCCATCAATGAATGCCAATTCATCAATTTCAAAGGTAAGATATAATGCTCTTTGAGCAACATCCCAGTCATATACAATAGCAACTCGGTTGTTTGAAGATTCAACAACTCTTCTAACTTTGTCAGTTACTTGGAAACTATATGCAGTCAATCCTGTATCAGGATTATCCTGTAAGTTATCAAGTATAACCTTTTGGTCAAAACGGAAATTAACACCCCTATCACAACCAGTGAATGCATCATAAGCATCACCATTAGATACCGCAAGTTTACCTGTATACCTTATTATCTCTCTACCAAGGAGAATTTTACCAGAACCTGCATATGGATCAGTAGTCTGGACAAATAAAGTACCTGTGCTTGAGTTAACATTCTGGGTTAGTCCAGTTATATTATAAACAGTTGAGTTTAATGACTGTCTATTTCTCGCTTCACGAATAAGATCAGTATCTCTAGTAAAGATAACCTCTGGAGGTGTAACATATCCTCCACCACCTGTCAATAGATCTATGTTGGTGATCTTACCAAGGTTAATGAATGCCTCAGCAGTAGCACCCGATCCACCACCTTTAATCAACTGTATAAGTGGAGGAGTCTCAAAGAATTCACCTTGATTAGTTAATGTAATAGAAGAAACTTGACCAAACTGATTGACATTAGCAACACCAGTAGCACCTTGGCCACCTCCACCGCTAATGATAAGATTTACGTCTTCCTCTGTGTAGTTACGACCTTCATCTGTAATAGCAAGACTAGTAATCAACCCCGTAACTGGTACCAATTCAGATCCAGATCCACCACCACCTATAACAGCAGCATTAGCATCAAAATAATTATCACCTGGTACCGTCATCTGAATGAAGTCTACGGAACCATCTGCTTTCAGGTAGATATTACCTTTAGCAGATCCATCACTACTAGTATCTTGAATTTGTAATCTTAGAGGGTCATATCCTTCACCTGGATCTAATACTTCTACAGCAGTAATCTCACCACCATCTCCTTCAATAACTGC
>TARA_B100001175_G_scaffold299768_1_pt1 | contig 11375 bp, 13 predicted proteins | sample TARA_B100001175 | Tara Oceans TARA_B100001175
AGAAATTGATTTTAAAATTTCTAATGATTTTTTTTTTGTATTATCTCCTGCAACTGTATAAGTAAGAAGAGCTGGTCTTCTCTCCTTTTTAGCTTTTTCAAATGATTGATTTATAAGGGAATTGTTCATTAATATTTTCCAAGTCTTTGTTTTAAAATATCCCTATCTTTTTTTGCATCTCCACAAGCATTAACAATTATGATTGTACCTTTACTTAAACCTGGAGCAATTTTAATTGCTTCCGCAAAAGCATGACTTGGCTCAAGACTTGGATTAAGTTTCTCTAGTTTAGTAACTAGTTTGTAAGCATTTAAAGCGTCCTCGTCAGTTGCATAAGTATATCTTGCTCTTTTAGTATCTTTTAAAAAACAGTGAATTGGGCTTACTCCAGGGTAATCTAAACCAGCACTAATGGACTCAGTCTCAGTAATCTGACCTTCTTTATTCTGACAAACATAGGACGCTGCACCATGTAAAATTCCAATCTTAGCATTTCTACTTAAGGGTGCAGCATGTAGTTTTGATTTTTTTGGCCCTCCAGCTTCTACTCCTATTAATTCTATTTGTTTCTTATCATAATCAATAAATTCACTCCAAAAACCATAAGCTGAACTACCTCCACCTACACAATTAATTAATTTTATTTTTTTAGGAATCTTTTTAAATTCCATTTTAAGCTGTACTTTAAGCTCTCTTGAGATTTGTGCTGTGGACCATCCGCAAATCTTAACAAATATATTTGGCCCAACAGTAGAGCCAACACACATATGGGTATTATCACAATTTGAGACCCAATACCTCATACATTCACTTACAGCATCAACTAGAGTTTGGCTTCCAGAATAGACAGGCACTATTTCTGCTCCATTTTTTCTCATTGCTTCACAATTTGGTTTTTGTCTTTTTATATCTTTTGCACCCATAAATATTTTACATTTGAGACCAAATTTTTTAGCAGCCATACTTAGCATTTTTCCAGCATAACCTGCTCCGGTATCACCAACGATATATTTTTTACCCATTGCCTTGCAAATCAGGGCATGAACTGTCGCATTATATATTTTATGGGCTCCTCCATTTGCTTCAGAGACTACTTTTGCCCAGATTTCTGCACCATCTAAATGATTAGTTAAGTTTTTAAGTTTTATTAAAGATGTTGGAGAACCAATATAATTTTTAAAATAGAAATCTCTTTTTTTAATAAAATTTTTATCTATTCTTAGTTTTTCAAACTCTTTTGTTAAATCTTCAACAGGTTTTTTTAAAGTTTCAGGAATAAAGCTTCCCCCAAATTTTCCACCCCAAAATCCATATATATCGTGTTGATCAATTAAAGGAATTTTTTTTTTAAGTTTCATTTTTTAAGTTGTTTATCTTGTTTAAGAAAGTTTCTATTTTGGAAATATCTTTTAATCCAGAAGTTTCTACACCTCCAGATATATCAATAATATCAGCTATTTTATTTAATTTTTCAAGGTTATCATCAAACTGGATCTTTCCTGCTAACATTATTTCTTTATTAAGTTTTATATTTTTTATTAATGAATGGTTAAACGACATGCTTTTTTCATAACCCTTGCTATCAAATAAGTATATATCGGTTACCTCATTATATAGCTTATATTTATTTACATCATCACGATTTCCAACAGTAAAAGCAGATATAATTTTTTTTTTGTATTTTTTTTTAATAGATCTGGTTTCATTGGGATTACAGTCATAGAGCTGGTAATAATCAAAATTTAGATCTTTAATTTTTTCCAAAATTTCATTATCTGGCTTAACTAAAACTGCTACGAAATTTGTATTTTTTTTTGGAAGGTTAGTTAAATTTTTCAATTTTTCTAAGTCAACATATCTTGGGCTTTTTTTATAATTACAAATAAATCCTACAAATCTTGGTGAATACAAATGATCAATAATATATTTTAATGTAATGTGGTCTGAGACACCACAGATTTTACAATCTTTGATCATTTTTTTAGATGATCAACTAATATTTGAATATTTTTTTTTATATTGCCCTTAGTTATTGGTCTTCCAATTACTAACCAATCACTTCCATTTTTAAAAGCTTGTTTAGGAGTTAAAACCCTTTTTTGATCATTTGCTTCTGAACTAAATCTAATTCCAGGAGTTATAATTTCTTTTCTAAATACCTTTTTAACTATTTTTACTTCCTGGGCGCTACATACTAAAGCATCTAAATTTGCCTTCTTAGCTAATCTAGCTTGATGTAAAACTAACTTCTTTACACCTTTATTAAAACCAATTTCTTTTAAAGCTATATCATCGAGAGATGTTAAAATGGTTACTCCAACTAATTTGGTACTACCTGAAACTTTTTTAGCAGCTCTTAAAGCTTCAATTCCAGAGCTTATGTGTATAGTTAAATAATTTACTTTTAAATCTTTTGTTGCTTTTAAAGCTGATACACAGGTATTAGGAATATCGTGAAGTTTAAAATCAGCAAAAACAATTTCTTTTTTAATTGTGGAGATAAACTTTCTTCCATTTTTAGAGTTTAAAAACTCTAATCCAAATTTATATCCAATTTTAATTTTAGAATTTTGAGTCTTTTTAATTATATCTTTAATTTTTGAAATACTGGTGCTGTCGCAAGCAACAAATATTTTTTTATTTTTCATTATTTAATTTATTAAACAAATCCTTAGCCATTTTGAAGTGAATTGTTCTTTTTTTTGGAGTGTTTACCTTTTCACCAGTTTTTGGGTTCCTAGAAATTCTTGCTTTTTGGATATGCGTTGAAAACATTCCAAATCCTCTAAATTCTACTCTTTCACCTCTTCTAAGAGTATTTTTTATTTCTTTTAAAATTATTTCTATGAACTTTTCGAGATCTTTTTTTAGGAAATTTGGGTAGTTATTTGAAAGTTGTTTTAATAGTTTTGATTTAACGATGCCCAATTTAACTCTTTTTAATAAGTCTATTTTTTTTCATCTTTTTTTTTAAGATCTTCTGACAAAGATGAGAAAGGTAAATTTTTACCTGAACCCTCAGAGCCATACTTATCTAAAGCCTCTTTTTTTTCAATTTCTTCAAGAAGTTTCATACTTAATGTTACTTTTCTTTTATCTAGATCTAATTCAGCTATAGCACAATCTATTTTTTCACCACCTGTAAATCTTGACGGTCTTGCATCTGCTGCATTAATTGCAATCTGAGATTTTTTTATTACAAAATCCATTTCACACCCTTCTTCAGGTCTAACGATTAAACCTTTGTTATCTGTAGAGATAATTTTTACAGTTATAGTTTGATTTTTCTTTTTACCCTTAAACCAGTCAAAAGGGTCATTCTTAGTCTGTCTTAATCCGACTCTAATTTTTTGATCTTCAGTTTTAATTTCTAAAACTTTGACTTTAATTTTTTCACCTTTTTTATACTTCTCTAATTCCTCTTCTCCATTGTTTAGATATGTTAAATCATTACAGTGTAAAAATGCATCAATATCTATATCTGCAACTTTGATAAATAATGAATATTCATTTTTACTAATTATTTCTCCTTCGACAATCGTACCAACAGGATATTTTTTTTCAAATTTTTCAAAAGGATTTTCTAATGTAAGTCTAAGAGAAATAGCAACTCTTCTTTTTTCTTTATCAATTTCTGTTATTACACAATTAATCTCATCTCCAACTTTTAGTATTTTCTTTGCTGATATATTTTTTTTTGACCAGCTTAATTCACTTGAGTGTAATAATGTTGTTAGACCAGGCTCTAATTCACAAAAAGCTCCAAAGTCCATGATTTTAGAAACTTTTACTTTGTATATTTTATTTAATTCATAATTTTCGATATGCTCAAAGGGGTCTGGTGATAATTGCTTTACAGAACATCCTACTTGCAATTTTTCTTTATCAACTGAAATTACTTTTAAATCATGTTTTTCACCAATGGTAAAAACCTCATCAGGATGATTAACTCTCGAGTAAGAAATTTCTTGTAAATGAACTAGTACATCTAATTCGTTATTCACATTAAAAAAACAACCAAAAGTACTATAACCTTTAACTTCAGCACCTTTGATTATGTCACCAACTTTATATTTTTCAATAATTTTAGCTTTATCTTCTTTTTTAAACGATGAAATAATCTCTCTTCGGGATACACAAGCATTTCCTCTAACTTTATCAAGTTTAATCAAAGCAAATTTTTGAGGTTCGTTCATTAGATGACTTATATCCTTCAAAGGTTTATCACTTATTTGAGAACCTGGTAAAAACATTAAAGAACCTGTATCAATGTGCTCAACTATGCAACCCCCTTTACATTTGGAGGTAATTTTTCCCATTATAGGTTCATTGTTTTCATAGGCATCAACTAATTTACCCCATCCTTTAATTTTTTGAGCTTTGCTAGCAGAGACCACCACCTCTCCCATTTTATCCTCAAGTTTTTCAAGCAATACTGGAATATTTTCTCCAACTTTAATTTTATCACTTAATCCTAAACTTTTTAATTCATTTACGTCTAAAACTGGCTCTGATTTAAGACCTTCGACATGTAAGAAAACATATTTTTCTGTAATTTTATTTATCTTACCTTCTATTATTTTACCTTCTTCAATATTATTTTTGGATAATTGGCTGTTAAGTAGTTTTTCAAACTCTTGTGAGGCCTGATTAGATAAATCTTTATAAATTTCCATTAATCTTTTATTTTCCTGTCTATAATTTTTTTAATTTTTAAAAAACAGGATCTTATAGATAGATTACTGCTGTTTATCAATATAGAATCTCGTGTTTTCTTAAGGGGAGATATTTTTCTATTTTTATCACTTTTGTCGCGTTTTTTAATGCTTTTCAACACTTCTTGAAATGATATTTCTTTATTTTTTTTTCTAAGTTCTTTAAATCTTCTCTTTGCTCTTATATTTAAGCTGGCTGTTATAAATAGTTTTATTTCAGCATCTGGCACTATTACTGAGCAAATATCTCTTCCATCTAAACATGAGCCGTCATATTTTTTTGGGGGATCATACGCACATTTCAATTGAAAAGAATTTACCAACATTCTTATTTTTTTATCCTTTGCAATAATTGAAGCAGTAGTTGCAACTTTATCAGTTAGTAACTTTCTATTTTGCAAATCTTTCATTCTTAACTTCTTCATTTTATTTTTTATATATTTATAATTATATTTAGTAGGATTATCTATTTTAACTTTAGCTATGTATCGATAGCATCTACCAGTATCTAATTGCATTAAATTATAATATTTTGAAATAAGCCTAGCTTGAGTTCCTGCTCCAGCTGCAGCTGGAGAGTCAATTGCAATTTTTAGAATATTCTTTCTTTTAAATTTCATTTTTTCAATTTATTTAAAATGTTCATAAAAAGAGGGAAAGAGGTTTTTATTGAATCTTTATCATGAATTGTCCAATGACCTCCAAAAGAAAGAGCAGCGATAACACTTGTCATGAAAACTCTATGATCTTTTAAAAAATTTTTAATTATAACTTTTTTATTAATTTTAATTTTTGGGTTGCCAAAAATTTTGATAGCGTCATTAGTTGCTACAGTTTTGATATTTAAAAATTTTAAAATTTTAATAGCCCACTTTAGTCTTGGACTTTCTTTTTTATTTAGTTCAGATAAATTTCTAAAATAAGAAACCCCATTCGCTTTTGCTGCTACTAAAAATATTATTAATAGCTCGTCAATTGCATTGCTACTCAGAGATTTCGGACAATTGATAGACTTTAATTTTGATGTACTTTTAACAATTATATCAGCTATAGTCTCACCTCTATAATCTTTTTTGTTTTTAAAAAAAAATTTAACACCCATCTTCCTCAAAATTTCAATTATACCTATTCTTGAGGGGTTTATGTTTACATTTTTAATTAATATTTTTGAGTTTTTAGTTAGTACCGTTAAGACAATAAAAAAGGCTGCAGAGCTAATATCCGATGGAATTTTGTAATCAAATTTATTTATATAGTTAACTTTGCTTATTTTAATTAAATCATAATTTTTTTTATTTTCTATTTTTATTGGTAATTTAAGATACTTGCACATAAGCTCAGTATGGTTTCGCGATTTTTTTGCTTTGATAATCGTTTTGCCTTCTGTTCTCATACCTCCAAAAATAATACTACTTTTACACTGTGCAGAACCTCTTTTTTCTAAGTATTTTATTGGTTTTAATTTTTTTGTACCTGTAATTGTTAATGGAAGACCATAATTTTTTTTTAAAACAAACCTTGCTCCAAATTGGGTTAAAGGTTTTGTTACTCTCTTAAAATCTCTAAGAGATAGACTTTTGTCACCTGTTAATTTTATAGCATTGGGAGTGTTAATTAAAAGACCTAATATTAACCTTCCTAAAGTTCCTGAATTTTCTGCATTTAATCTCAAATTATTTTTATATTTATAGCCTTCAACGCCTTTTCCATAAATTTTACATGAGTTTTTTTTTAACATTACCTTTATACCTAATTTTTTAATTAAATTAATTGCCGCTAAAACATCTTCCGATAATAAAAGATTTTTAGCCTCAGACATTCCAGATGCCAGAGACGAAAATAAAACCCATCTTATGCTAAGACTTTTGTCACCATTAACTAAAATTTTTTTATCAAATTTTTCAATTTTTTTTTGAATTATTATAGAATTTGGCATTTAGGATTAATTAATTTTAAAGCTTTCACCAAAGTAAGCATCCTTAGCGTTTATATTTTTTACTAAATTTGATGGAGTATCCTGTGCAATGATTTTACAATTACTTAAAATCATCGCGACATCAACACATGCTAATAAATCTCTTGCTTGGTGATCACAGATACATATTGTTATTTGATTTTCTTGTTGTAAATTTACCACTATTTCCTGAAGCATTTTGATCGTAAGTATATCAAGTGCCGCAAAACATTCATCTAGCAGCAATACTTTTGGTTTACTCAATAGAGAAAGAGCAATTACTAACTTTTTTTTTTGTCCTCCTGATAAAAATTTTGCTTTTATATCTTTTAAATTTTCAAGCTCAAAACTTGATAATAAATAATCAATTCTTTCATTTCTTAAGTTTTTATTTTCAATTACAATTTCACTTATTGCTTTAAGATTATCATGAAGGGTTAAATCATTAAAATAACCACCATACTGGGGAACATAACCGACTTTAAATTTTTTAGTTCTTAAATACATAGGATAGTGAGTTGCATCTTGTCCATTAATATAAATTTTCCCATGACTTGGATTGATAAGGCCTGTAATTAAGTTAAATATAGTAGATTTACCCACACCATTTGGTCCTAGCATTCCGAAAATTTGTCCCTCGTTAATTTTAAAATTAATATTGTCTAAAATTAATCTATTTCCATAAGATAAAGAAACACTTCGAAATTCAATGATAGTATTAATATTTTTAAAAGATTTTATTCTAAATTTTTTAATTATAGCCATACTAATTTTTTGATTTAATATTTACTTTTTTATTTTGTTCATACATGTAAATTTTAGTGTGCTTTGTTTTTATATTTATTTCTATCACATCGGCTTTTAGGGTTTTGTCTTGGTTATTATAAATTACATCTTTAGAAACGATCATTGAGTTTCTGTTTAATGAAAAATCGAGGTAATTTCCTAATATTTTATGATCCATATAAGTAATTATTACATTTTTTGAAAAAATAGTATCATAATTATCAATATTATATTTTCCAAAGTCTGAAATAATGTTTATTTCACTTGAGTCATTTAAATTTATAATTGCTCTTACTTTAGTAAGAAATATTGTTTTGTTATTTGAAAGGTCTATTTGGCCCTCTAATGCATTTATAATATATTCGTTTCCCCTAGAGTCCTTAGATACATAACTTACATCTTTTATTATATTTGAGTTATTATTGTTATCACTAAATGAAGAAGTTTCAGTATCTATAACTTCTTTTTTTTTTACAAAATTTGAATAAAAAAGTAATATTATTAGAGAAAGCAAAAGTATTATAATTGTCCTGAATACCAAGCCTTTTTTCATTTAAGATATGTTTGATTGCAATATATTATGAATATGTATTACTCCAATAGTCTTAAGTTTATTTTTTTTATCATAAACACAAAGTGATGTTATCTTTTTTAAATTCATTATAGAAAGTGCTTTAGCGGCCAAGGCATCTTTTTCAATACTAATTGGATTTTTAGTCATAATCTCACTTACATCAATAGAGGATAAATCTAAATTTTTTTGACTAAATCTCCTAATCTGTCCATCTGTAATAATCCCTTTTGTAAGTTTTTTATAATTTTGAACAATTAATATACCAAGTTTTTTATCACTGAGTATTTTTAAAGCATTTTTCATTTTTAAATTCTCCCTTACAAAAGGAATTTTATTTCCTCTAAGCATAATATCTTCTACGGTCATTAATTTTGATCCTAAGCTACCTGCTGGATGGATCTTTTTGAAATCTAATCTATCAAATTTTCTTTTTTTCATAGCTGCGATTGATAAAGCATCACCCAAAGCTAACTGAACAGCTGTGCTCGATGTAGGTACTATTCCTGCTGACTCAGTTACTGCAGGTATCAATAATTTTATATCTGAAGCTTTATACAAAATAGAATCTTTTTTTGAAACTATACCAATTAAAGTAACTTTATTTCTATTGGCATATTGAATTATATTTTTAAGTTCATTAGTTTGTCCAGAATTACTAATCAAAATTAAAACATCTTTTTTTGATATACTTCCAAGATCACCATGAGAAGAGTCGCTAGCGGACAAACAAAAAGATGGGGTTCCTACAGATGATAATGTAGCAGCTATTTTATTTGCTATTAATCCACTCTTACCCACTCCAGATAAGACTACTTTAGATTGACATCTTACAATTTGGTCTACAGCAAGATTAAATGAATTATTTAAATTTTTTTTAAGTTTTTCTAAAGCTTTTATTTCAAGATTAATTACATCTTTTGCTATTTTTAAAAATTTTTTATTTTTCATTTAATGAGACCAGATATCATCTTTAAATAACGCTAAGTCAAGTTCAACTCTTGTATTTAAGAATTTTAAACAATCTTTGTATAATTCTATTCTTTTTTCTCTATCTAAAATTTTAATCAATTCATTATGAATTTTATGAAGATAAATAACATCATTAGCACAATATTTAAGCTGAGCGTCTGTTAGCGTTCCACCAAAGTCAGAATTTTGGAACTGTTTACTTACATCAATATTAATAAATTCTTTGATTAAAGTTTTAAGAGAATGATTATCGGAATAGGATCTTGCTAACTTAGATGCAATTTTAGTATCTAATATATTATTGGTCTTAATATTTAAATAATATCTGATATGTGCAATATCGGCTCTTCCATAGTGAAAAATTTTAGTTATAGAATTATCATTTAATAATTTGGATAAGTTAGGGGCATTATAGTTTGATCTATCAAGTTGAATTATATGAGCATCAGAGTTACCAGTTGATATTTGTATTAGGCATAAAGGATCTCGTCTTACATCAAGACCCATAAATTCTCCATCAACAGCTATTAAATTGCCTAATTTCAAATCATCTGGTAAATCATTTTGATGAAGTTTAATATTAATACTCATTACTTAAACATATATATATGAAAGAAAAAAATTGTCTAATATTTGGAGGAAGTGGTCAAATAGGTAGAAATATAATTAGAAAGCTTGCAAAAAATAATTATAAGGTAACTGTTGTTACAAGGAATATCCATCAAAAAAGTTATATAATTAAAACCCAGGCAAACGCAGGATATATTAATATTATTGAGGCGAATATTTTTGATGAAAAAAAAATAAACGCGATCTTTGAAAAAGTTGATATTTGTGTAAATTTAGTTGGAATTTTATATGAAAAGAAAAGAGGAAATACATTTAAAAATATTCATTCAGTATTTCCTTCATTGCTGGCGAAACTATGTAAAAAATATGGTCTAAAACAATTTATACATCTATCTGCATTGGGAATTAATCAAGCAATTGATTCTGAATATGCAAAAAGTAAGCTTGAAGGTGAAGAGAATATTCTAAAAAATTTTCCTAATGCAACAATTTTAAGACCTTCAGTAGTTTATTCCTCCGATGATAATTTCACTACTAATTTTATGAGTTTATTAAATATTTTACCTTTATTTCCACTTTATTACAGTGGCAAGACAAAATTTATGCCAATTCATTGTTCTGATTTAACAGATATAATTTATCGCGTAATCTCAAAAAAGTTAAATTCAAACATAATTGAATGTGTTGGACCCGAGACTATCACACTAAAAGAGATTATAAAAAAGTTATTAGATTTAATTGAAAAAAAAAGAATTTTAATTAATATGCCACTTCCAATAGCAAATTTGACTGCCTCATTTTTTCAACTATTCCCCAAACCACTTTTAACAAATGATCAGTTAAAACTTCTAAAATATGACAATATTCTATCTGGAAAATATAAAAATAATTCAGATATAGGAATTCCTAGTAAAAAAATTTTTTATGATGAGGTTAAAAAATACTCTTACATGTGGAAAGAAGGTGGGCAGTTTTCTACAAGCAAATATACTAAAAAAAATATGGATAAATAATTAAGCTGATTTAACTTTTTTTTCAATAAATTCTGGGACTTCTTCTTTATCAACAACATCTTCTTTTTTACCTTTTGGTTGATAAGCATATAGCAAATGAAGTTTGCAATACGAAAAGTCTTTTAAGGATGATCTACCACAAAAATAAAATGAATCTTCATCTGGATGACCTATTGGCCATTTACACGAGTTATCATCCAGCTCCTCTAATTGTTTAGGTTGTTCTGGCTCAAAATCTTTTTCAATGATTAGTGATTTAAAGCGACTTCCTCTTATTTTTTTTTGTTTTGTATTCTTATTTTCATAGGAATTTTCAAAGTTTTTATTAGTTGCTGTATTCCTGGTTTTAATTTTTGCCGATAAATTTAATCTATGGGCTTTTCCTATAACGGCATTTCTACTTATTCCACCAATTATTTCTGCTATTTGGCTGGCAGTATTCCCTTTGCCCCAAAGTTCCTTAAGTTTTGCAACTTTTTCGTCTGTCCAACTCATAAAATCAACATATAGTATTAAAAAAGTGTTATAAGCACAATATAGTGCTAATGATTTAAAATAAACAAGTAAATTATCATGGTTATCAACAAAAAAGCTAAGAAAAAAAGAGAATTATTCTTTCAATCTGAACTTGTATCTAATTATTTTAATTTATAGAAGCTAATGTAAAAATTTAAATTATATGAGCTACTTAGTTAAAAACTATAATAGAAAAAAAATTTCATTTAAAAATGGAAAGGGAAGTTATCTATTTTCAACAAATGGAATTAGATATTTAGATTTTGTTCAGGGTATTG
>TARA_B100001175_G_scaffold155583_1_pt1 | contig 11373 bp, 10 predicted proteins | sample TARA_B100001175 | Tara Oceans TARA_B100001175
ATACTGGAGCGTTGTACATTAATTAGTTCTGCAAAAGCCGAGGCAGAAAGGCTATAATGTTCAATAACTTCTTTTAAGCGCTTACCAAATTCAGTCGTATTCATAATAGTTTACATTTGTATATTTAGTTGTTCTTTACAAATGTAATTTTTTTTTTCAGATAAAAAATTTTATAAATTAATTAATTTATAACTTTATATTAATACATTTAAATTCGTGATATACATATATTTAACAATTAAAATAGGAAGGGATTAAATTTTTTAATAAATATCCTTAAAAAATGTACATTTGTAAACTTTAATACACCATAATTGTGTTTACAAATGTAAAAAAGAGATTGATTACTTTTGTAATTGACTCTAGCCAATAAATGCAATTGTATCAAAACATAGATTCAAATTTTTCAAACCTTAAGGTCAAAGACCTTAATGGACGGTATGTTACCAACGTCCATATTTTACCAATTCTGAACAGACTCCCTAATGGTTTTAGTTATGAGATAGCAGGTTATTCTAAACGCAATCAACCAATTTTTGTGGTTAAAGCCGGTAACGGGTCCACTAAAATTTTAATCTGGTCTCAGATGCACGGAAATGAATCTACTTCTACTAAGGCGCTTTTTGATTTTGTATTTAATTTAGAATATTTGGGGATTTCATCCTTTCTAGAGCATTGCTCTTTCTTTATAATTCCGATTCTTAACCCTGATGGTGCACAAGATTACAATAGGTACAATGCGAATGGTGTCGATTTAAATCGAGATGCACAAGCACTTACTCAAAGCGAAAGTCTTGTCTTGAGAGAAGCTTTTAATAACTTTGAGCCTGATTTTTGTTTTAACATGCATGATCAACGCAGTATATATTCTGTTGGTGATACTAAAAATTCAGCAGGCTTGAGTTTTTTGGCACCTGCAGAGGATAAGGTCAGCTCAATTTCATCTAACCGCAAGCAAGCGATGGAGGTTATTTCTAAAATTAACAGCGTATTACAATTATTTATTCCGAATAAAATTTCAAGGTTTGAGGATAGTTTTAATATTAATTGTGTAGGTGATCAGTTTCAATCTTTAGGGGTTCCTACAATCCTTTTTGAGGCTGGACATTTGGTTGACTATTACAAAGAGGATACCCGTAAATATATGCTTATGGCCTTGGTAAGTGCAATCAGTACTATAAGTCAAAAGATTGTACCCAAAGATGTGGTTATTCCCTACTTAAATATTCCTGAGAATAAGCCATTATATTATGATATATTAATTAAAAATGTGTCTATTAAAGATGGTAATCTACAAACTGAGGACATTGGTATTCGTTATGAAGAATTATTAAACAAAGACTTGATTGAATTTAAACCTGTAGTTAAATTTATAGGCGATATGAGCAAATATTATGGACATCGGGTAATTGATGCAAAGGGAGCTAAAGTATTATCTAAAACATTATCACAAATTGAAATTAGTTCAATAATGGACGTAATTATAATTAAAAATGAACAAATAAGCCTTTTAGTTGAAAATAATTCAATGTAAATTGATTTTTATTGATATTTATTCACTAAGTTTGACTTTCATTAAAAAAGTAATATAACCATGGCAAAGTTTAAACTTGACGAAATTGATCATCAAATACTAAATATGCTCATTGATAATACAAGAATACCATTCACAGATATAGCAAAAAAATTATTAATTTCTGCAGGAACAGTTCATGTGAGGGTTAAAAAGATGGAAGATGCTAAAATTATTAAAGGTTCTTCATTAACTCTTGATTATCAAAAACTGGACTACACTTTCATTGCCTATGTAGGAATTTATCTTCAAAATACATCCCAGACTAAATTTGTATTGCAACGAATCAATGAAATCCCCAATGTTACTGTTGCTCATATAACAACAGGAAAATTTAATATTTTTTGTAAGATTAGAGCAAAAAGTACAACGCACGCAAAAGAAATCATATTTAAAATTGATGATATTGAAGGTATTTATAGAACTGAAACCATGATTTCCCTTGAAGAAAGCATTAATGATAAAAAGCGCTTAATGCATTCAATATTTAATGAACTACAATAGCCTGAAACTACTTGTCGTAATAATCAAAAGCTTCGTAAATTAATTTTTCGTCAACAACAACATCTAGACGACATTTTCCTATGGACTCAAGTAATACGAAATTAATACGGCCATGGGTGTTTTTCTTATCATGTTTTAGTAAATTCAAAATAGACTTAATGTTACCTTTCTTAAATTTATACTTTTCATATATTTTAGAAAAAGTGGTTTTAATTTCCTTTAAGTCATTATCAATCAGTCCACACAACTTGAAAGATAAAAAGGCTTCCAAGACCATTCCGATCTCAATAGCTTCACCATGTAATAAAGTTTTAAATGCTTTATTGTTAAGACAATATGACTCAATGGCATGCCCCAGAGTATGACCAAAATTCAAAAACTTTCTTACGTTTATTTCATTTGGATCCTGATTAACAATTGTATTTTTAATTTCCACAGAACGGTAGATTAAAGGAGTTAGATCATCGACTTTAGGCGATTGAAGTTCTTTTAAAGCATTCCAATATAAACGATCTGAAATTAAACCATGTTTTAGCATTTCCGCCATTCCTGAACGTAATTCTTCATCGGGGAGTGTTTCTAAAAATTTTGTATCAATGAGCACCATCTCGGCAAAAGTCATTGTCCCAACTTGATTTTTAGAAAAGTCTAAATCGACACCGGTTTTGCCTCCTATTGAGGCATCAACCATAGCTAAAAGGGATGTTGGTACATTAATAAATTTTATACCTCGTTTAAAAGTGGATGCTACAAAACCACCCAAATCTGTAACGACTCCACCACCAAGATTAACAATCAGTGAATTTCTATCAACTCCAATCCTGGACAAACTTCTCCATACATTTAAACAAGTTGATATTTTTTTATTAATCTCTCCATTTGGAATTTCAATAAGGTTAATATTTTGATCTAAGTCGCTTTTTTTTAAAAAAAGTGGTAAGCATAATTTTTTTGTATTGGAATCTACAATAATTATTGTTTTTGATGGGTTTTTATTATTAATATATGACTTTAGGGCAATGTATGCACTATCGCCAAAATTTATATCGTAAGCTGATGTATGAATTGTTTTCATTTTGTAATCCAAATATAGTATGAAATTTAATAGAAATCTATAATTTTGAAATTAACCTTTTAATGCTTTTATGAAAAGCTCCAACCATTTAATAGATTTTTCAAATACAGAGATTGCATTTAAACTCAAAACAGATTCTGAATTAGAGCGCGCTTATTTTTTATTTAAAATGATCGCTAATGAACCATTAGTTCGTATCGGCACTTTAGCAACTAACTTTGCTTTAAAAACTAATCTTCCTATTGAGGGGCTTATTCGTTCAACAGTATTTGATCATTTTTGCGGTGGAGTAGACACAGAAGATTGTCTTCCAAAAATTAACCGAATTTATAAGAGTGGTGTTTTTAGTATTTTAGATTATTCAGTTGAAGGAAAGCAAGAAGAAAAACAATTTGATTTTGTAGTTGAAAAAACACTAAATCTTATTGATTTTGCAGCAAATAATAAAGCCATACCATTTACAGTATTCAAGCCAAGTGCGGTGGGTCGCCTAAAGATTTATCAAAAAATTAGTAATAACGATCGCTTGAAACCTGATGAATTATCTGAGTGGAATCGTGTTGAAAATCGCTTTCATACAATTTGTAAATATGCAAAAAAAAATAATATTTCAGTCTTGATAGATGCTGAAGAAAGCTGGATACAAGTTGCTGTAGATAAATTAGCTTTGAAACTTATGAAAACCTACAATTCTAAAAAAGTTTTTGTTTATAATACACTACAAGCTTATCGATGGGATCGCTTAGAGTATTTAAAAAAAATACATTTATTGGCCGAAAAGGAGCAATTTAATTTGGGATTTAAGCTAGTACGTGGTGCATATATGGAAAAAGAACGTATACGTGCTAAAGTAAATGGATATGTATCTCCAATTTGTAAAACAAAATCGGAAACAGATGATAGCTTTGACAGCTGCTTACGCTATATTTTAAACAATTTACCACATATAAAGCTGTTTCTGGGTACTCACAATGAAAAAAGTACCACAGAAGCACTAGAAATTATTAATAAATTAGGTCTTTGTAATAATGATGCTCGGATATGGTTTGGTCAACTTTTCGGAATGAGTGACCATATTAGTTTTAACCTTGCTAAAAAAGGTTATAATGTTACGAAGTACTTACCTTTTGGCCCTGTTAAAGATGTCATGCCATACTTAATTCGCAGAGCTGAAGAGAACACATCTGTCACCGGACAGACAACTCGTGAATTAAAACTTATTAAAAAAGAAAAGAAACGAAGAAAATTTTAATTTAGCTTAATTATTTCTTTAACCAAGACTAATTCGTTGCAGTTTTCTATGATTAATTTTATTTCATTTTTTTTTATGGTGTAAATTTTACATCCTTCTAATTGTGGTTGGCTTTCACTAAAAACAACCGAACCATCTTTCAATATGTTATTTACCGTAATTGTATCTAACTTAAGTACTGACATTAAATCAATTACATTTTGAGAAATTTTTATTTTCTTAGAATTAATATTCTTCAACACTCTCGAATTTGGGCCATAGTCACAGCTTGTTTTTTTTCCACTAAAAAAAAACATCAAAAAGATTATTCCTATTGAGAAGCCTCCTAAGTAAAGCCCAATTCGGTGAATGAATTTCATTTAGCTAAAAGATTAAAAGATTTAAATCACTACAATCTAGATCAAACCAATTTGAAACAGATTTATTAGTAATTACTCCGTGATATAGGTAAAGACCATTTTTCAATCCTTTATCCTGTCGGATTGAATTTTCAAGTCCCCCAGCTTCTGCAATTTGAAGCAAGTAAGGGGTAAATATATTACTCAATGAAACTGAGGATGTTCTAGAGTATCGAGCTGGTATATTTGGCACGCAATAATGTATTACACCATATTTTTCAAAAGTAGGATTATCATGTGTAGTTAATTCACTTGTCTCAAAAGAGCCCCCCATATCAATGCTAACGTCAATAATCACAGCCCCAGGTTTCATTAATTCTACCATAGCTTCATTTACAAGTATAGGTGCTCTATCTTTCCCCTTGGTAGCTCCAATTGCAACATCACAGCGCATTAATGCCTTCATTAAATTCTTAGGTTGCATTGTAGAGGTGTACATTCTATTGCCAATATTGTCTTGTAAGGAACGTAACTTTGTAATAGAATTATCAAAAACCTTTATATTTGCACCCAGTCCTAGAGCAGATTTAGCTGCTGATTCTCCAACAATCCCTGCTCCAATAATAACAACTTCAGTTGGAGGAACACCACTTATATTTCCAAACATTAATCCATTTCCTTTATTTGTTATAGACATAATTTCAGATGCAATTAATATTGAAGCTGTTCCTGCAATTTCACTTAATTGTCTAACAGCTGGAAATGTACCATCACTATCTTTTATAAATTCAAATGCAAAAGCTGTTACTTTTTTACTAGAAAGTGCCTCAAAATATTCTTTATTTTGCATTTTTAATTGAAGTGCTGAAATTAGAATGCTTTTAGGAGATATCATATTAATTTCTGCTAAGGATGGTGGTTCTACTTTTAATATGATTTGACATCCAAAGACTTTTGCAGTATCACTTGTAATCTTAGCTCCAGAATCAGAGTATTCATTGTCATCAAATGCAGCATTTTTACCAGCCCCTTTTTCGATTAATACAGTGTGTCCATTATTTGTTAATGCAGAAACAGCGTCAGGGGTTAAACAGATCCGCTTTTCTTGATGTGACCTCTCCTTAGGTATGCCAATTATCATTGGATTATTATTATTTAATATTTCAATTCGTTCTTCTTTAGGAAGTAATTCTGCTTTAGAAAAAGGAGATATTTGCTTTTGCATAATATTAATATAGGAGTTAAAATTACAATTATTTTTTTTACATCTCTAAATCAGAATCTATCTCCAAAAATTCTAACTCGCGTTTCTGATGTGATATTACAGAGAGATTTATCTTAATTAAATTTTTAGGAAGTAAGACCTGAATTTTATCTGCCCATTCAATAAAATTCCAATTCTCAGAATTTAAATATTCATAAATTCCGATATCTAAGGCTTCATTGTGATTGTTAATACGGTAAAAATCAAAATGATAAACAATACCATTTCGTACTTTATATTCGTTTACGATGGAAAATGTTGGACTTGAAATTTTATCATATGTTCCTAACTCATTTACAATCGCCCTAATTAGTGTTGTTTTACCACTTCCGACCTGTCCATTAAAAATAACAACTTTATTTTTAAATTTTTTCAAAAGTCTTTTGGCAACATGATCTATTTCATCTAAAGTATAGTTGATTTTCATTTAACTATCGTGGATTTAAAACAATAAAAGGGATAATAATTTCTTCAAGTGATATGCCGCCGTGTTGATATGAATTTTTATAATAACTTACATAATGATTGTAATTATTTGGATATGCAAAAAAGAGATTATTTTTTGCGAAAATAAAAGAACTGTTTATAGAAATAGTAGGAAGTCCTACGGAGCTAGGATTTTTTATTGCAAGTACATCTTTTGAATCATAGCTTAAGCTTCTACCAGTTTTGTAGCGTAGGTTTAGACTTGTGTTTTTATCACCAATTACTTTTGATGGATTTTTAACATTAATTGTTCCATGATCTGTAGTAATTATAAGCTTAAAATTAAGTTCTTTTGCTTGTTTTATTATATCTAGTAATGGGGAGTTATTAAACCAGCTATTTGTTAGTGATCTATATCCACGGTCATCTGAAGCTAGTTCTTTTACAACTTCCATTTCTGTTTTTGAATGTGAAAGCATATCAACAAAATTATAAACTACTACAGTTAAATCGTTCTGAGTTTTAGTTTTAAAAGTTTCTGCTAACTTTTTACCAGATTTTAAGTTTGTTATTTTTATGTACTCATAAATCAAGTTTGAATATCCCAGTCTTAAAAGCTGATTGTCTAAAAATTTATCTTCATATAAATTCTTACCACCTTCGTCGTTATCATTCCTCCAATAATTCGGAAATTTATTTTCCATTTCCATTGGAGTTAAACCAGAAAAAATGGCATTTCTGGAATATTGCGTTGCAGTAGGTAGTATACTGTAATAAAGTGACTCATTTTTTATTTTGTAATATTTATTTACATTTGACTCCATACTTTTCCATTGGTCAAATCTTAAATTATCTACAATTATCAATAATGTAGATTGATCTTTACTTATTTCAGGAGCGATTTTGGTTTCAAATAATTTATGAGATAAAAGTGGAGATGACTCTCCTTTAAACCATGATGAATAATTTTTTTCTATAAACTTTCCAAATTGGAAATTTGCTTCAAATTTTTGAGCTTCCAAAATCTCAAGCATAGTATTATCTTGAGAATTTTCTAATTCTATTTCCCAATAAATTAATTTTTTATAAAAATCAATCCATCCATCTGATGATTTAATGTCGTTCATTTCCATTGAAATTTTTCTAAATTCCTGAAGATAATTTGATGAAGTTTTCTCTGATATCAAGCGACTATTGTCTAGATTTTTCTTTAGACTTAACAAAATTTGATTTGGATTAACGGGTTTAATTAAATAATCTGCTATTTTACTACCAATAGCTTCCTCCATTATATATTCTTCCTCACTTTTTGTTATCATTACAACAGGAATATTTGATTTTATCGTCTTTAACTCAGATAGTGTTTCTAAACCTGAAATGCCAGGCATATTTTCATCTAAAAAAACTATATCGAAATTTTGCAATTTAAAAACTTCTATGGCTTCTTTTCCACTTTGACATGGGGTTACTTTATAATTCTTTTGTTCAAGAAATATAATGTGTGATTTCAAAAACGAAATTTCATCATCAATCCATAATATATTGATTTCCCTCATGTGTGTTTGTTATAAGAATTTTAATACACTGATTTTTATTATTTTTACAGAACACTCTATTATTTGTAGCTCAACCACTAAAATAAAATTAAATTCCTTTGAACACTAAAAACAAGCTAAAATTATTTAACGATCCAATTTATGGATTTATTACTATTCCAAATGCATTAATTTTTGATTTAATTGCACATAAATACTTCCAGCGGTTAAGAAGGATTACTCAAATGGGGTTATCTTACTTGGTTTACCCTGGTGCACACCACACTCGTTTTCATCATGCTCTAGGTTCATTACATTTGATGCAAAAAGTTGTACGAATTCTAAAAATTAAAGGAGTTTTAATTTCAAAAGAAGAAGAAAATGCTTTATTTATTGCAATTCTGTTGCATGATATTGGTCATGGCCCTTTTAGTCATGCCATTGAGAATAGTCTAATAGAAAATGTAAGTCATGAATTTATATCATTATATTTTATGCAATTTCTTAACAAACGATTTAAAGGTCAATTAGACTTAGCAATTAAAATATTTAAAGGAGTCTATGAAAGGCCATTTTTTCACCAGTTAATTTCAGGCCAATTGGATATGGATAGACTTGACTACCTAAAACGTGATAGTTTTTACACTGGAGTTTCAGAAGGAAATATCAATAGTGAACGCTTGATTTCAATGATGAATGTATATGAGAATCAATTGGTAATTGAAGAAAAAGGGGTTTATTCAATTGAAAAAATTTTAACGTCCCGTCGTTTGATGTACTGGCAAGTTTATTTGCATAAAACTGGTCTTGTTTCAGAAAGAATGATAATAAATATTTTAAAACGTGCTAAGCTGCTTTCCAAAAAAGGAGAAATATTAAATATTAGCTCTTCTTTTAATTTTTTTTTAATATCAGATGTAAATATTTCAAATTTTTCTGATTCTATCTTAGATAAATTCTCAGATCTTGACGATTATGATTTTGTATCTGCATTAAAATTATGGCAAAATCACCCAGATTTTATTTTAAGCAACCTTTCTAAAAGATTATTAAACCGAAACCTACTTAAGATTAAATTTGTAGATGAATCAGAAATAATATCTGAGATTAGAGTTATTCAGAAAAAATGGTTATCGAAATATGGTGGAGACGTTGATGTTATGTCTTACTTTGTTTTTAGTGGTAGTGTCGAAAATATAGGATATGATCCTATGACTGATCCTGTTCTTGTTCTTCATAAAAATGGAAATACATCTTCACTAAATGAATCTTCTAATTTATTAAATATTGAGGGGCTTTCTAAAGTAGTAACTAGGCACTATGTTTGCTACCCAAAAGATTTGCTATGATATTTTTTTATATTTTTGTGCACAGATGAAATTCACGGTAGGTCAAATATCAAAATTACTTAATGGTAAAGTTATAGGTGATATAAATATAGAGGTTAATAAGTTATCTAAAATCGAAGATGGGACAAAAGGCTCATTGTCTTTTCTTTCTAACCCTAAATATACCCCATTTATTTACTCAACAGAAGCTTCCGTCATAATTGTAAATAATGATTTTAAAGCTGAAAAAAAATTAAATAAAACTCTTATTAAAGTTGATAATGCTTATTCAGCATTTTCAAAATTATTAACTCACTTTAATTCCATTAAAACTAATAAATCTGGATTACAATCACCAGTGTATATTTCTGATTCTGCATCTTATGGATCTAATGTTTATATAGGAGCTTTTGTGCATATTGGTGAAAATGTAATTATTGGTGACAATGTTAAAATCTTCCCTAATACTTTTATTGGTGATAATGTACAAATTGGGCATGACTGCTCAATTTTTTCTGGAGTAAAAATATATTCAGAATGTATCATTGGAAATCATTGCAACTTAGATGCAAATGTTGTAATTGGTGCTGACGGCTTTGGATTTGTTCCTGATAAAAATGGTATATACTCCAAAGTCCCTCAAATTGGCAATGTTGTTATTGAAGATTATGTAGATGTTGGTGCTTGTACTACTATAGATAGAGCTACATTAGGATCAACTTACATTAAAAAGGGGGTGAAGCTAGATAATCAAATTCAAATAGCTCATAATGTACAAATTGGTGAGAATACTGTTATTGCTGCCCAAACCGGAATAGCAGGTTCTACAAAAATTGGTAAAAATTGTCAAATTGGAGGGCAAGTTGGAATTACTGGACATATTTCAATTGGGAATAATGTAAAGATACAGGCAAAGTCGGGAATAACTAAAAATGTTCCAGATGGTTCTTTACTGCAAGGGATTCCAGCTTTTGGATATAATGATTATTACAAGTCATATGTTCATTTTAAAAACTTACCAAAACTAGCTAAGAATATTCGTAACCTTGAAAAAAATAGTAAAAAATGATTACAAAAAGCCAATCGAATCAAACTACAATATTAAAGCCAGTAACTTTGAGTGGAGTAGGTCTACACACAGGAAAAGATGTTGTTGTTAAATTTATTCCAGCACAAGCAAATTACGGATACGCTTTTAAAAGGGTTGACCTTGAAGGTGAGCCATTAATTAAAGCTGAAGCTAAATTAGTTACAAATACACAACGTGGTACATGTCTTGAGAAAAATGGTGTTATTATCCAAACTTGTGAACATGTTCTTGCAGCTCTTGTTGGATTAGAAATTGATAATATAATTATCGAGCTTAATAGCTCTGAGCCTCCAATAATGGATGGTTCTTCAAAGTTTTTCGTAAGAGCTTTAGAAGAAGCTGGTATTAAAGAACTTGACTCTTTTAGGGAAGTCTTTGTAATAAAAGAAGTTATTTCTTATTTTGATGAAAAAACGGGTAGTGATATTACAATAATTCCCTCAGATGAATATCAGGTCACTACCATGGTTGATTTTGGTACTAAAATCTTAGGAACACAAAATGCTAATCTTAAAAAATTATCTGATTTTAAAAATCATATTTCAAATTCTAGGACATTTAGTTTTTTACATGAATTAGAAATGCTTCTCGACGAAGGATTAATAAAAGGAGGTGACCTCAATAATGCAATTGTATACGTTGACAAGCCTATTTCAGAAAAAACTACTGAAAAATTAAAAATCGCTTTCAATAAAGAATCAATTTCTGTTCAACCAAATGGAATTTTAGATAATCTAACATTACACTTTCCAAATGAGGCTGCTCGTCATAAGCTATTAGACGTAATTGGTGATTTAGCACTAATTGGTACTAGGATTCAAGGTAAGGTTATCGCAAATAAACCTGGACATTTTGTTAATACTCAATTTGCAAAAAAAATGGCTAATATCATCAAAACAGAGCGTCGTAATAACATGCCAGATATTGATTTAAATCAACCGCCTGTGATGGATGTAAACGCTATAATGGAAATGCTTCCACACAGACC
>TARA_B100001175_G_scaffold315928_1_pt1 | contig 11359 bp, 30 predicted proteins | sample TARA_B100001175 | Tara Oceans TARA_B100001175
GTGCGATCTAAGACGCTCCCGAATTGTTGCTCACCCCTGCCTTGCGTATGCCCCGATTAGTTCTTATGCTCTCATCTGTTCGTACTCAGTGACAGCATCTGTAACCAATGACTTGTGAATGAAAAAGAGTTTGTCAAGGTTGACATCCTCAAGGTCAGTCCATTCTGAAACGTAATCCCAGAGATCTTTGTCAGGTGTGCCATCAACGAACGTTGGACACGAACAAAAATCATCATTTTCATCTAACCAGAAATGCCTACCGAAGTGAAGTGACATGATCATGATTTTGCTCTGTCGTCTTGGTCAACGATTTCGAGATGTGCGTCAAGGATTTTATCCCAGACTCTCTCAAAGATTTCAGGGTCGTTATGCTCCGTGAAATCGAACTGAGCACAAAATGATGCCATTTCTTCGAGCATGGATTGTTCTTGGGAGTCAAGAACGATGGAAAAGCGATCTGTGAATTTCATACTCTTATAATACACGAAAATCAGGTGCTGTGGTCACGGAGTGTGCCACTACGTCAACTGTAACAGGGATCGTCTCCGATGACTATGCCCAGGCGGCTGGATTTTTCCGATGTGATATCACGAACCACTTGGTCCACAGTCTCACGGTCAAACGCATCCTCAAATTGACGAACCGATTCAGTCGCAGTGAGATCATCCAAACCCTCACGAATTGTCTCATACACGAATTGCTCCATGCTCTTGGGATCCATCGAATCACATACGAGTTCTGCCCACCGATCCTTCAACTCACCCCAGTGAGCACTGGTCAGTGCAATTTCATGGTCGTCATTGGGTTTGGTCATACTTTTCTCTCGGTTGCCCCTATTCTACACGATCCTCATCAGAATTCTGGCTGGATTGTGCCAGTTCTGGATTTGTACCATCAATCTTATTTTTTACAGTACTGATCATAGATTTTACGTGGGGTTTAGTCCAGTTGACGAAGTTGCCCACCTCTACTACAAATTCTGTAAATTCTCTGTTATGTATCTGTAACCGCACCTTGAAATCTTCATAATATTCCTTCCTGCTTATCAGGGGTTCGGGGCGTGTATCTGACATGATATTGTATCATATGTACTTGCATCTAATTATAACATATGCTTATGGGCTAGTGCAAGTATGTTCACGTTTATACACATGAGCTAGTACATATGTATAGGTGTATGAGCTAGACGAGATTATACATGCGAGCTAGTACAGATGTATGGGCTAGTACAAGTATAGACGAGCTAGTACATATGTATGAGCTAGACGAGATAATGATGCGCCTAGTGCATATGTGTTATGAGCTAGTAGAGATTTTCTAGTTACATCTAGTCGAGATTATAGAGGCTAGTAGAGATATTATAAGATATTCTAGTCTAGATGTCAAGCTAGTCGAGATTATATGAATTATGAGTATTCTCGACTAGTTTTTATAGAATTATGACGAATCCTTGCAATTTTCGGGCGTTCGTGCTATAATGTGCTCGCTAAGACAACGAATCTCCGTGGTGTTTATCCTTATTGAGAATCATTCTAAGGATACTATCCGATAGTATAAACAACACATACATATTTTTAGATACATTTATTTTATTTCCACATAAATGAATAATCCTAACCAAATTGGTGCTATACCCTCTGATATACCTTGGATATCATCTGAGAAAGCAGACATTGATAACTTCGTAAAAGACTGTTATGACAATGATAAAGTATGGGAAGCGGAACCTGGCGCATTTATCAAACATGAAGCATTGATTGATAAGTTTACCTTCTTCTGGGAGGGTAAGCAAAGATACTTCGATGATTATGAAACTGCTGAAGATTGGTTGAAACTAAACACACACAGACAACAACAAGGTGATAACAATGGCAAGTAAAGACCAACGTACTATTGATAATGTAGAGACTAAGGTGGAGAAGTATAATAGAGGTCTTGACCTATTCATAGAGTCATTACATAAACCTGATCATCACCTACGTGCATGTGCTCATAATCAAAAATGTTATGATGAACTCATGAGTATAAAGCAAGAGATTACTGCATACTGTAATACCTTACGTAAGAGTAATATTGAAAGAGATGTTGATTATAACTGTGATATCTGATAGAATGTATACTTCAGTGTAAGTTCTTCTCCTATGTGTATATGCTTGAGAGTTTTTACAAACCACTTATCATCTTCATTCCATTTCACACAATTGGGCGTTTCGGAATGATTGATGAATCCTCCTAATGGTGTTCTGTATATCACTTCATCTACTACAATATGGGACATGCCTAACACCATCCCTTCAGGTATCTCTTCTTTAGCAAAGATGCCTTGACCTGCTACTGTGCTATCCTTGACATGTAATCTACTTGGTAATGCTTGGTACATGGTAATCACTAATAAAAATGCGGTTGTCGGATCTATTGTCCTTCAACCGCTTAACTGTCTGTTTGGTTCTCTTCTTCAGTTGGCGAATTCGAGCAGTTGCTTTCTTACCCTTATCATTTCTTCGATAAGGATCATTCCCTCTGCTCCATATCTTGTGATGGGACATAATAGCAAAAACCCTCCTTGACTAAGTAATCTGCTGTTTTTCTCATTTGATCTGACATATGAAATATAAGATCAGTATCCAACAAATGTTGAAACAGATCAATATATTGTGTAAGATCGGTCAATCCTCCATTCGATAACTTACTCAGTAAATCATCATATTTAGAGGGTTGATGTGAAGGTTGTTCCTTCGGGTGCTGTGGTTGTGTCATAAACATTTTCAACTGGGGTTGCGTTGGTAAGTTTATAATATGTCTCACTCATTGCTGTTGTTATACTTTCATCAGCATGACTCATTTCCTTGACTGTCTCCTTGAGTAATCGTAGACTTTGGATCAGCGTATCTAGCTGTGCTTCTGTAACCACAATTCGGTATGATTTGTCCATTTTTATTTATTGAAAGATGTTTGTAATCATGTGCATAGATCAGTAATCTACATCCTGCACTCAGTAATAAACTTATATATTCATCACATATAAATGCAATATGCCCTTCGTTTCTGCCATGCATCTGACCATTATCAAAGATGACTGGCATATCTACTTCTAACTCTTCTGCTTTCATATTATTGAAGAAAGAAAAAAAAGGTGATGTTGCCACCACCCATTGTGAGCATAATAAAAGATATTCACTTCCCCTTACCAGCACTCTTGTTAGAGACTGATGCGAGAGTACAATCACTGAGCAATTCAGATCTTGTAGTTCGCTGTTCTATTATACTCGGAAATGTGCATTGTGTCAACTCATATGGTGCATTGTTGAAGAATTCACATACTGCTGCATAATCGATATCAGTCATGGTATCCTCCTTACAGGTGGAGTTTTCAAGTTTGGTAACTGTGGTTCCTTCATCACTGTCACTGGTGATGCAATTTGAGTAGACTGTAGTTTCTTACCTTGAATACCATGATGGTCATCATACCAACGATCAATCGCTCCTTCTAATACCTCAAAGATACCATGAACTTCATCAAGGTTCTTTGCATTCTTACTCACTGCTCCTTCTAAATGAAACAGGATGGTAGAGATCTGACCTTCAGTCAATGTGACTGTGTGTGGTACTTTTCTGTTGTCAAATTGAATAGTCATTGTGCGATGCTCCAGTCGTATTTGGGGATAGATTCTTTACAGTCAGGACATGTCAGTCCTGAGAAGTTGAAATGATATACTCTACGTGATGAAAAGCATTTGGGACATACAATTTGTTTCCCATTCTTACCAGCACGTGTATATCTGTTTACTTGATTACACTTTACTGAATAGATTGTCATGTTACCTCCATGTTATCAAGGTTGTCTAACTCCTGTAATGCAGTCAGAGCATTGTCCTCCTGCTCCAATTCCCATAACTTTCGTTGGATCACACTATGATCCATATAGGATTGTTCAAGTGTTTCATGTAACACTTGCCACTCTGCTGCTGTCATGCGATCTTCTTGATTGACTATTGGCATTGGTTTTGATAGAGTAACGTGATCAGGGGTGATAATGACTTTCATGTGATTACCTCATGTAGAGATAACCACCTGCCCAGTCTGTAAACCTAGGATTGTGTAGTAGTTCACGATCTTTGATAAGTCTTAGATCGAATCTTACATGCTTTGCTGGTCCTCGCCATGATGCTGGTTTGTATACCTCACCAGTCTTACGATTCACAAATGCATGTACACCACCATCAACTTGATTGATCTTCCAATACTTACGACCTGCTTCAAGTTGAAATGTAACTGGTGAATGAGAATCAGGATAACGTGAACTGTAGTTATCTGTCAATGCTTTCATGTAGAAGAACACCCACTTCTCAATTCTCTGATCAAGGGTGAGTTGCTCATCTTGGAGGACTGCGATTGTTGGGATTGCTGTTGTCATTGATTGCTTTGTTCTTTACTCTTATATAATAACACTAAAAAAGGGTCACACGACCCCTACTGTTACACTTGTTTCACCGTCACACTGTGGTGGTGGAAACAGTATATCGTATAGTATATCTTTTTCTACGTCAGTCAGTTTACTGATGTAGTCCTCTAATAACTCAACACGTGATGCAGCATCATTCTTTATCACGTGATCCAAACCTGCGAGGATCTGTCTATCCTTCATCGATGCATCTCATGGTCAACTGATTCATGCTCAGTCTCAATACCAAAATCTGCTAACTTCATGTACTGAAGTGCTTTATGTTCAACTTCATTGTACATATCACTATAAGACCACTTGAGACATATATCTCTTGCGATCATTTCAACCTGCTCTGCTGTAAGATCAGAATTGAAATCCTCTATTGCTTCATTGAGGTTGAGAGTTAGTTTGTATTCCTTTGGAACTGTCATGGTTCTGATTGTAGTGAGATTTACCTGCGAAATAGGTTTTGTAGTAGTTTACTATGCCGTTGGTCGTGACTTGACCATGATCAACCCAGTCATTTGCACATTCGTATACTGATTTGCTATCTTTGAATTGTGCTATCAATATGCGATATGCTTCTTGACGCACTCTCAAATACTCTTCAGAATACTTCTCCATAAATTACTCCTGCTCGTAAGCGATGAAATTTCCACCCCAGTCTGCTTGTTCGACTGCTTTTGCTAAACTTACATCATTAGTAAGTTCATACCTCACTGTTTCGCTTTCAGGATCAGATACTACTTGACCTTTAGCATTCACATAACCAATTGGTTGTACCTTACCATCACTCTCATATTGTATTTGAGTAAACTTACCACTCTTCTTAGTAGTAAACTTGCGTGAATACTCATAGTTTCCACTCTCTATCTCCTCAAGACGTGCCTTTGCTGCTGCTCTGTCACGACTCTCAAGTCCCTCGTTGTTTGCTTCCTGCTCATGTACACGCTTACATACAGCAGCATAATCAGTATTGAGTGCATCCACAATTGCTTGTACTCCATCCTTTACCTTAGTTGCGGTAGTTGGAGTCTTTGCTTTGGATACTGTCGTTTTCTTTGCTCTTGCCATAGTCTCAGTTGAATTGATTGTTTCAATATACAGTATATTTATAGTAGAAAGGGGAGCAAAAGCTCCCCACCACTATCTACAGTGCTGTATCTTCTACCTCTACAATGTCCTCAAGGACTGCTAGGATCTCATTACCATCAACTGCACTATCGAGTAAGAACTCAGCGAAGTTAGGTGAAACGAAAGATACATCGAATGACATAATAAAATAAGTCGGGGTTTGCAATCGTGGACTTACATCGATGAATGCCACAAATATAATATATCACCATCAGAGTGATTTGTCAACCCCCTGTAGACGGTTACAGGGGTGGCACAGGGTTAGAATGTGCTGATGTCCCTGAACCAGTCCTGCTTACCAGATCCTTGAATCCAGTATAATTCTTGTCCACCGTCCTTACCAGCATGTTGTCTGTGCTGATCCTGACCTAAGATGTGCTTACGTAGATCATCCTTAGTTGCCCAGTATACATAGCACTCATTTGGGTTGATGCCTACAAATATGATACGCTCATAGTCTTGGTCTCTGATCTGCTGCCAAGTCCAATTGAAGAGTGTTTCATTCCATGTAGTGCTCAACTTGATCTCTGTTTTGTATCCACCGATGATTCTATCATGGTCAGAGTTTAGTGGTTTCTCAACTTCATATCCAAACTGCTCCATGATTTGTGAAACAAGTTTCTCACCTTGCGCCCCTTTGCTCTTAGGTGAAGGGATGTTGCGGAAAGACTCAAACTTAGAGTCTGCCCAGATGCTTTGCTTTGCTGCTTCCCACTTTTGGAAGATAGGAAGGGACTCAACGATCTGCGTAAGGTTTGCTTGATCAGGAGTCAATGGTAATGTTGTCATTGGTTTTTCCAGATTGTGCGGTTCTTTGTTCCGCTTGATAATATTGTAGCACACCCTCCTGAAAATGCAAGCGGAAAGATGTGCGGTTTGGAGACTGTCCACAGTATGCTGACACCTCTTTGGTCACATGGTATGGTTTGACCTTCCCATGATGTCCATTAGGAACCATGTCAGCACACTTGGCATCCACGAAACTATGCGTATCTGCGTAGTCTATCTCCCACAACTGACCATTAGGATCTAACCATAGATCTGCCATGATACCCATCAGGTCTTCAGTGCGGAGTTTGCGTGGTAATGGATAACCATACTCTGATCTTATTGTATCATACATTGTTATTGTCCTTGTATTTCTTTATGCTTTCTTCCCACTCTTTCATCGATGAACTGCAATCAGGTGGATCAGGATCAGGTGGTATACCCTTGACCTTCTTCCACTTATTATATAATGCTTGCATCAACCATGATTGTGCTAAGGATTTAGGACCATTCTCAAGTAACTCAAGTTCCCTTTTGCTACTTGTGTATGCTTTATATTCTTCTCTCCAATTCTGTTCACTAGGCATAAATTTTTGTGTCGAAATACTGACATTTTGTATAAATAGAGGTGATGTTCACAGGAGAGAACTAAGTCCTCATCCAAAATACATACAAGGAACCATGAAACAACACAACCTAATATCCTACAATCAACTCAATAACTGGAAACATACTATAAATGACACCGATGCAGAAATAGATAGTTACTTTGAATGTCTGATTGAATGTTCAGAAGATCAAAGCACATGCAGAAAGATCTGCTCAGAAGTGTTTACATAGTACATGGTTTATGTATGATAAAGTAAGACCTCATTCAATGGGGTCTTTTTTTTGTGCCTTCATCTGCCTCTTGAGTTCTTTAGCGTAATATACTTCTTGTTTAGTGTATAACTCAGGATGTTTCTTTGCTCGTTTTAGTAATAATTTTGCTGCTTTCTTGTCTTTCACGTATTAGTTTGTATCGATTTCGTAACAAACTATTTAGTCCATATCGCTCCTATGTTATCATCCCATGCATCTATAGTCATAGGATCTCTTTGAACTTCCACCTCAATGGTGTCAAATACTCTATTCAAAGCATTAGCAAATGCTCTGTATCCAGTACCAACGTATGTTTGACCAGCAACTACACTGAATGTTGCAATGCCCCAGAAGAGATAGTAAAATCTACTCTTCACTTGTGCTCTGATCTTCTCTCTGTTTTTCATTGTATGTGATAATAATTTTGTCATAGGATTTACCTACAGAATTCAAACCATGCACTACCTCATACTTCCCATCAAGTAAGGTAACACCCAGTTCTATTAGTTCCTTCGCTCTCGCATTCATGCTCTATCCTCATAGAATATGCGTTCATCAGTCTCCATAACTTGAAACCAACCAGACTCACGTTTTTGATATGACTCTGTTATAGTATCAAGTCCTCCATGCTGATCTCCCTTAGCAGACCATTCACGTTCATATCTACCCTTAGAGATATTGAAATGAAATCCCTTATCAGGTAGACTGAGACCGAACTCATCCTCATATCTGATCACCTTATTTTGACGTAAGGGATCATTTCCAGGATTAGCAGTTTGCCTATGCACTTCAGGAGTGTCTAGGAGTTGACCGAAATTTCTGAACAACCAGCGTGGTGCTAACCTGCTCATTAGTTTTTGTCTACGAGTTGGTTCTAATTGATCGTCATCTTGAATCTGTTCAAGATATCGTTTCATCTGTGCCATAACTTACCTATAATAAACTTGACGAAACCTAAGAACGCACTGCCCTCAAGTTCCTCAAACATGAACATGTTCAAACGAAATGCCCAATTAGCCTCTACTATTATAGCATTAATCTGGTGTTGGTCAAGGTCTAATGTATCAAGCATTGATTTATATGACTGCTTGAATCCCTTCTTATCATCAATAAGAGGGAAATCATAGAAGTTCAGTCCTTCATCACCTATTGCTCTCTGTGCTATCTTCTTTAGTATCTGTCCACCAGATAGATCTCCAATGTATCTTGTATAGTGATGTGCTATCAATAGTTCAGGTTCATCCTTCGCTACCTCACGTATACGATTCACATATCTCTGTGCTTCCTCTGTTGGTTCTACAATAGATCTCCAGATAGGTCCATAGAAGTATCTCAAATCTCTTTCTAATGCATCAACACGATTTAGTTCAGAATAAAATAGCTTTCCTAGGGTACTATCACCCCTACGTTTTTCTATTTCTTCCTCCATAGCACTATAAACAAAGTAGAAATTAGCAATCAATTGCTTATACTTCTCTCTGTCTACCACACCTTTGAGGAATGAACTAACAAACTTAGTATTCTCTGCTGCTGAGTGTGATTGTTTTGTTCCTTCTTTTATCTCTACTGATAAACTCATTTCTTTATTCTTCTAGGTACTTTGATTGTCCATGCAGATGATACGAGATCCACCATTTCAAATTCTTTCTTTGCTTTCTCTCTATCCTTTGCTGCTTTCTCAAATGATGCTGCTGGTTCATTACCTGCTGTTTCACCATAATGAGGATCCCATATCTCAGGGTGCTCATGATTATCAAAGAACTCTAAGATAGATGTATCTACCATATGATATATTGTATCAAATGTTAGAGTTCTTCGTAAGTTCTCAGCAAGGTGGTCATTCTGTGTGACTGACATTTCTTGCTTTAGGAACTCTGCTCTATCCCACACCAGACCATTGACATCAATGGTGATAGTAATATTAGAATGAATGCTCATTTGAAATACTTGTTGATTACATCAATTTGATCTTGGTACTTTGCTATTTGATTTAGTTCTTCTTCTATTGCTTCAACAACATTAGAATGCTCACCTATACCCACAGGGTTAGTGAGATATATTTCTACGTTTGCTTTATGTTTGGCAATATCACCCTGAGCATGTGCTAAGAGTGCTTTTATTAGTTGTTCTCTCATGTTATTACTCCATTGTACATATTATACCATAGATATTTATTTTAGGAAACATATGATACAGGAGGTATACCATCAGTAAAGATAGCATCAGTAACCTTTTGTAATCTCTTTACGATCTTTGAATTACTGTTAGCAGGAACAGGAATGCCAACGAAACCAGTGGGTTTACGATACATACTAAAATTGCCAGAGCACAAAGTACCATCTTGAATGCGTTTGGTATCTTGTCTGTCCATCCTGATAACACGTCCAATAGTCTGTGCCATTTCCACGATACCGAGGTTGCGTAGCAAGATGCTATGAGTGAGTCCACGTACATCAATACCTTCCGAAAGGATCGAATAGTGGAAGACAATAAACTTCTTACGTACATCCTCACCCCAGTCCTTGAGTGCTTGGAAGAAGGTTTCTCTATCAACCCTCTTTTTATTAATATACGCTCCATACTTGGATGTAATGTGGAGGACATGATAACCTCTTTCTTTGAGTTGTGCATAAAGATCTGACCTTGTGAGCATTGCCCATAGTCTTTTTGTTGGTGGTGATGATACAAGGATCTTCTTACCTTGTAGTTCATCAACCATATTGATTACATTCTCATGATCCTCACCATCAGAAGTAAATGGTACTAATGTAGGAGGAATGATACTACCGTTATTGATCAACTCAGGTGCAGGACAATTCTCAATGACAGTTCCATACACATCTGCATTGTTCATACCACGATCATGCTTGCGAGCAATACGAGGAGTAGCAGTAAAAGAGTAGAAATGGGTTGATAACTTAGAACAAGCAACAATACTCCCAAAGAAAGACTTTGCAACGGAGTTATGTGCTTCGTCAAGGTAAGTACAATCAATATCAATACCAGAAGAGATAACACGATTCAATGAGTGGTAGGTTGTAAAAATAAGTTTAGGTCTGTGATAATTATACTGCTCCCATCTTCTTATTTCATCAGGGTTAGTAGTACCATTCTTCTCACCACTGTGTACATGTAGATAGTCACAGTCGATGTGCTCTAAGAACTCAGAGCGTAGTTGCTTTGCTAATAGAATACGAGGTGCAACTACAACAATAGTCTTACCTGATACTCTCATAGCATGTTGTATCATAATGAATGTCTTACCACCGCCTGTAGGCACGATGATCTGACCTTTTTTATGCTCTGCCATTGCAGCAAGAGCACGTGATTGATGTGGACGAAGTTTTACCATGTATTCATAATATAGCAAAAGAACCCCTTATGGGGTTCCTATGTGTCAGTTTCTAAATTGGATGAACTGCTTGGTCAGTTCACCCTCAGTCATATATGCTTCAATCTCCCAAGGTTCATCTTGGTATGGTGTGGATCGATCAATTACTTTGCCATGCCACAACTGTTTAGCATACCTCTGTGCTTTATGTTTGAGTACCCATTGTTTCACATGAACTAACTCATGCATCAAGGTACTGATAAATTCATATCTGTCAAGACCAGAATGTAATTCAATAAGGAAATGTCTGGGTCTGTGCTGTGCATCCATGACGGTGCATCCACCAAAACATCCCTCTCTAAGCATTCCACGAACAACGACATCAAAGTCAATCTTGAATCTATTGAGTGAGTGGTAGTCAACAAACCAATCAATAGTTTCTCTGATGTCCTTCTTGAATCCGTAGTTGCTTCTTATGGAAATGGTGTACATTAGAAATAACTTAGTTGTAAGGAAGCGAGTGCTAAGGTGGTTAGTCTAACACCCCAGTTCATCAACCAGAAGAATGACGCAATGAATAGTAACTTTTCACTGCCAGAATACTTGCTCATTTGAAGTTCTTTAGTAGTTTGAGTGTGTCAGCATCCAAGTTGTCTTGGAAACCTTCCTCTTGACTGAATACTTCAACAAGGTCTAAGTTGCTGTAATCATCTTCATCTCTGAAGTAGTTGTACTCACGTTCCATGTTAGAATTGTAAAGAATATTGTGTTGAGGGAGTGGGGCAATGATCTAGGTTTCACCCAGTTGCCCAAATTTACCT
>TARA_B100001175_G_scaffold92172_1_pt1 | contig 11318 bp, 7 predicted proteins | sample TARA_B100001175 | Tara Oceans TARA_B100001175
AACTGGGTAGCTAATCCTAATGGAACATTTACTTATACCCACAACGGTACAGATTTAATAAATGTTGATGAAATTAAATACCAGCTTGATGATAATCAAGGAGCAAATAACAAATCTGGTATAGCAATAGTTAGAATTAATATAATAAATACACCACCAGTTGCAAATGGAGAGAATTACACAGTTGATAAATGTGAAACAATATTAGCAAATGATCTCAATGGATCAAATGCTTTAATAGCAGATGGAGTTCTTGTAAACGACACTGATGTTGACCCAAGCGATCAATTAACAGCTATTATAAATTCTGCCACCATTCATGGGGTATTAAGTTGTACAACAAATGGTGACCCTAATAAAGATAAAATAAACAATATTTGTACAGATGGTTCTTTCCAATATGTACACAATGGCACATCCAATCCTACGACAGATAGCTTTACTTATTTTGTCAATGATGGGGAGGTTTCAACTGCTGATCCTGTTACTGCAACGATTACCATTGTAAATAGAGCACCTGTAGGAGTTGCTGATGTATATAATATTCTTGAAGGACAAACACTGACTGTTACTGCTGGCGCACTTGGATTAAAAGATAATGATACTGATGCAAATTCTTGTGATAACTTAACAGTTACTATGAAGACGGCACCAAAATATCATAATGAAAATTCAAATGTAGTTGTAAATCCAAATGATCCATGTCTCAATAACCAAAATAATGTGATTTGCCCCACAGGAGGTCCTTTTGAAGCCCAAACAGATGGTGCTTTCACATATGTTCATGATGGAAGTGAAACTACAATTGATAGCCTTATGTATAGAATTTCTGATGGTAGTCTTGTTGCTCCCGCAACTAAGGCAATTATAAATATTACCCCTGTAAATGATCCTCCTACAGCAAGAAATGATACTTTTTACATTAATGAATGTGAAACTTTAGTTATTGATGTTGCTAATGGACTAAAGAAAAACGATGAGGATCCTGATAATGATATTAGTTTAGTAGAAGTTTTTGTTCCTGCTACAGATATTCCTACTAAAGGAATACTTAGTTGTGGATTTTTAAATAATACTGCATGTAGAGACGGCTCTTTCCAATATGTGCATAATGGAGATGATAAACCAAATGTAGATACCTTTAAATATAGATTATGGGATGGCGAAGATTTTTCTCCAACATTTGCTACAGTGACAATAATAATTAACAATAGACCACCTCCTGGAGCTCAAAACGAAACTTATTCTGTGAATGAGTGTAAGACAATTATCGTAGATGCTGCTAGTGGAGTTTTAGCCAATGACACAGACCCTGATTGTAAAGATGTTATCAAAATTATTATGAAAGATTTACCAACAATGGGAGCATTCATTCCTAATGAAAATGGCTCATTTACTTATAGTCATGACTGTACAGATAATCCTGATAATACATTCTTCACTTATTTTATAACCGATGGTGAAGACACTACTACAGTTGCAGATACGGCGTTCATAAATATTAATAATGTATGTGTAGTTGGAAATGATGATTTATATGAAAATATTTTAGAAGGAGGAAAGCTTATTATAAATGCAGATAGTGGTGTATTGCATAATGATAATGATCAAAACCTATTAGATCCAGTAACTGTTGTTCCGCCAATACCATTAACTTCTCCTCAATATGGAGTTTTGAATCTTTCTGCCAATGGTTCATTTGACTATTTGCATGATGATTCGGAAAACTTTGAAGATGTATTTACATATCTTGTTAATGATGGTGAGTGTGTTTTGCCTGATACCGTCACAGTTACAATAAGGATTACACCAGTTCCAGATACACCTCCAGTAGCTTTGGGTGATACTTACCCATGTATTGATGAAGATAGTGTTCTTCAGACACTTACATATTTGGAAGGCGTACTTGGAAATGATTATGATCTTGATGAAAAAGATTCTATTCTTACTGCAGTTGTAGTTACCCTTCCACTACATGGATCTTTGATTTTAAATCCAAATGGTACGTTTATTTATAATCACAATGGAAGTGAAACTACTACAGATTCATTTACATATTACGCAACAGATGGAGATTTTAATACAGATACTGTTACCGTAAACCTTTGTATTAACCCTGTGAATGATTGTCCAGTACCAGTTGCTGATATATATAATATAAACGAAGGTCAAACTATAGATTCTTCATTAGTTGCCAATGACTCTGATATTGAAATTGCTAATGGAATAACAAATAATGATTTGGTTGTTTCTGTCTTGGATGAACCTAAAAATGTTGATGGTGATATAATTGGTAATTTGTATTGGAGTACTGATGGTAAATTTATCTATAATCCTCCAAGGCATATAGAAGCTCCAGGACCTGAAGTTGTTACGTTTGAATATGTTCTTTCTGATGATGGTTTTATTTTATGTGATTCTTCTACAACAGTAACTATAACAATTGCTCATATTAATGATTGTCCTGTTGCAGTTAACGATTCAATTGAATTTGACGCTTCAAGCCCTATTACGATAACTAAGGATTTAATAGCAAACGACTTTGATATTGATTCTGATATTGATTCGACTAGTATTGAGATTACTAGAAATCCTGATTTTGGAGAGGTAATAGTCAATAATGACGGAACAATTACATATAATTTTGATAATTCTCCAACAAATTTTGATACTTTAATTTATACGGTAAGAGATATAGAGGGATGTGCATCAAATCTAGGGTATATGTTTATTCATGCTAAGAATTTGAATCCTACTATTTATGAACTACCAAATTATTTTACTCCAAACAATGATTTATTTAATGATTATTTTGTTGCAAAATATCAAAACATTAGAGAAGAATATATTGGTTTTAAAGTAAAGATATATGATAGATATGAAAGGATAGTTTATTCAAATGAAGATATTTCTACAGATCGAGTATGGGATGGTAAAAATAATTTAGGACAACCTGTTCAATCAGATTTCTACTATTTTGAAGTGACACCAGTAGAATATAAAGGAACAAAGTATGAAAGAAGTAAGGATATAATGGTTGGAACTGTATATTTGGAAAGAGCTCGGTAGATCCTAATTATCAGAAGTTAGACAATACACTGCAAATGTTGCTAGCCAATGTTCTCCTCCATATCCGCTATCAAACATAATTTCATAACCTTTTTTTGCATGTTTACTTGCAATTTCTTTGTATAAATATTTTTTTTCTTCGTCTCCATCAATTGAAGACGCAATTCTATTTAAAGTCCATGCTCGATGAAACATTAATCCAATTAGATGTCCTATACCTGGATCTTTTGGGTCTAGTACTATTGGCGGATTTACAATATTTAAAAATTTTTTACTTTTTGGATCTGGTAAGAATTCTTTCAACCAATTATTAAATTCTTTAGTACTTAAAATCTCACTCATTGTTTCTGCTTCTGCAAGACAAGGAGAAAGGAAGTCTGTTCCAGAGGGCTCATAATCAACTGGACAATTTTTATCATTCAAAAAATATTTTAAACTAAATTCATTTATTTTATTTTTTAGTTTTTGATCTCCAACTTCATTAATATAATCCAACATTAATGAAAAAGAAAAAGCAGAATTGGCATGTGTTCCTGGCCTTAAAGGAGATGATAAGTTTTCTAAAAAATTTTGAGTTCTTAAAGATAAAAGATCAACTAATGGTTTTAAATTTTTGGTCCATATTATTCCATCCTCATCATCCCAGCTTTTCAATTCACTATATAGCTTTAGTAACCACGCCCATCCATATGTTCTCTCAAATCCTTTAGCAAATTCATTTTGAAAAAAATTATATTCTTTTTTTAGATTTTCTTCTGAAAGATTTTTTTTTAACCTTGAACGGATTTCGTCTTTAAGTGAGATATCAGGAAATATTTTTAATATCTTTACCATCGTCCAATGTCCATGAACAGCTGAATGCCAATCCCAGCAACCATAAAACGAGGGAGTGATTTCATAGTGGGGTTTCACCCATTTTTCATCTTTAAATCGATAACCAATTTTATATGGATATTTTTTATTAACACAATTAAGAGAAAGCTTAACAAGTTTTTCTGCCATATTTATATCTAATAATGGCATTTCAGTTTTTTTATTAATTAATTGATTTTTGCAACTGAATATTAAAAGACTAAATAATGATAAACAAAAAATAATTTTTTTCATTTTTTACTCAACTTAAATAGTTTTTCTTTCTCTTTTTTTGTTAAACTTGAATACCCACTTTTAGATATTTTATCTAAAATCAAATCGATTTCATCTTGATCACTTTCATTTACAATAGGTTCTTCTTTATAGGTATAAGATTCGGTTTTTTTTTCAAATTTTAACTTTTTGAAAAATGATAATATCTTAATAATAGGTCCCCCCATATTATTTCCATTTTGTAATTGTTTAATAAATATATATCCAATGAGCGCTCCTCCTATATGAGCAATTTCACCACCTGCATTTTGACCTGTTATATCAAAAAAGGAAATTAAAAAATAGAATAGGGCTATATATTTTATTCTTACAGGCCCTATAAATAGAAGATAAAAAGTATAATTTGGCATAAGTGTTGCTGCGCCTATTACAATACTAAATACCCCAGCTGATGCTCCTAGCATCAAAGAACTTTCAATTCTATCATAATAAAATGGAATAATATTAAATATAGCCATATAAGATAATCCTCCAATTATACCACCAATTATATATAGACTAATTAAAGAATTATTTCCAAGATTTTCGGTTATAATTTTTCCAAACCAATAGAGAAATAACATGTTCCATAAGATATGAGAAAAGCCTTGATGAAGGAAAAAATATGAAATTAAGCTCCAAGGTTGAAATATAAATTGTTTAAAATCTGATGGAAGCATTAAAGAGTTAATAAAACTTAGAAATAAACTTCCAAAACCTAGAATTTGAGAAAGCACTTTTATTATGCTAATGGAAATAAAAACAATAACATTTATTAAAATGATTTTGATAAGTCCATTTTCAGGTTTATTCCATTCTTTTTTTAAATCTTCAATTATAAAATTGGCCATATTTTAATAGTAAGTTCCGTGTTTATTTTTCCAATATCTTAAAATAATATATGCAATTAACATACCTCCTAAATGAGCTAGATGTGCAACATTATCTCCTGGTATTCTGTTTAGTTCACTCCAAAGTTCATATATTCCATATACCAACACTAAATATTTTGCTTTTACTGGAATTGGAGGAAAGAGAAGCATTAACTGCATATTTGGAAATAACATAGCAAATGCAAGTAGAATTCCAAATACTGCTCCTGATGCCCCAACCATTGGAATATCACTTTTAAACGCAAATAATTGATTAGCTGAAACTTTACTTTCTTCTATATAGTTTATATTTTCTGGATTATCAGAATAATCAATAATAAAATCATAAAGTTGATTATAATATTCAGGGGCATTATCAAGGATTAGTTTTCTAAATTTTTCTGGACTAGGATTTGAAACATAATTTTCAGTTTCTTTTTCAAATTTGTATGTTTCAATAAAATTAATTCCACAATATAAAATGCCAGCTCCAACTCCAGTTAGTAAATAAAAAACAAAAAACTTTTTTGATCCCCAGACTTTTTCTAAAATTGGAGCAAATACTAAAACAGCGAACATATTTGAAAATAAGTGTAAAAAATTAGCATGAATCCACATGTAGGTTAGCATCTGGAATGGTTTGAAGTTTTCTGATAGAATATATCTCATTCCTAAAAACTCAATAACATCCTGATTAGTTATAAAGAATAATATTCCATTGATAATTAGAATATTTTTAGCTGCTGGGGTTAGATTAAACATTAAATAAATTGTTTATTTGCTCTTTATTTATTTGAATAAATATTTTTTTACCATCAGGTGTATAATTGGAAATTTCACATGAAAAAAGCTGATCAATTAGAGATTTAATCTCGCTTTCCTCTAAATTTTTTTCTTCAGATATTCTGCATCTTTTTGCAAAAGATCTAATGATTTTTTCATTTTTATTATCATCAATTTTTTCATTATTTAATTTCATTTCCTCAATAAAACTCTCAATTAAATTTTTTTCATTAATTTCTTCAGAACCGGATGGTATTCCATTTATAATAATTGAATTATCTCCGAATATATCAATATCAAAACCTAATAATTTGATTTCATCTATCATTTCACTCATTAATTGAAAATCTGTTTTATTTAATTCAACATATTTTGGGAAAAGAGATTGTTGAGAATTTGATTTTTTATTCTGAAAATTAGATTTATATTTTTCATATAATATTCTTTCATGCATTAATGATTGATTAAATATCAACACTTTGTTGTTAAGTTGCTTGAAAATATACGGTTTTACCAATTGAATGGGTTCATTATTTGACTGTTCTTTTTTTTCTTCTTGTTCCTCAAAAATAGACTCTTGGTTTGAAATCATATTTTCAGATTTAGCTTCCTCAAAAATTTCTTCCCATCTATTTTTAGGAAAATTTTCAGATTTTGAATCTTGATCTATAACATTATATTCTTTTATCCTTATGGATTTAAAATTGACATCAGCATCAAAATTGATGGATGGAGATACATTGTGAATTGCTAATGATTTGTTTACTGAAGAATGGACTATATTGTATATAAGTTTTTCATTTTCAAACTTAATTTCATTTTTTGTTGGATGAACATTTATATCTATTGATTTTGGATTGATCTCGATAAATAATAAATAAAATGGAAATTTTTTTTCTTCAATGAGTCCTCCGTAGCTTTTAATTACAGAATGATTTAGATATGAACTTTTTATAAATCTATTATTTACAAAAAAAAACTGTTCGCCTCTAGTTTTTTTTGAATTTTTTGGTTTTCCAATAAACCCTTTTATAGTAATATCATCAAATTTTTCATCACACTTGATAAGTTGCTCTTTATAGTTTTTTCCAAAAATAGATACAATTCTATTACTTAAATTAGATTTTTTTAAATTATAAATTTCCATTTCGCTGTTATACAATGAAAAGCTCACATCAGTATTGGCTATTGCAATTTTTTGAAATTCATCGATAATATGTTTTAATTCAACAGCATCTGATTTCAAGAAACTTCTTCGAGCAGGTATGTTATAGAATATATTTTTCACAATTATAGTTGTTCCTCTATTTTTTGATATTTCTGAGGTTTCTTTAATTTTAGATCCTTCAATTATAACTTTACTTCCAATATCATTATTCTCCATTTGTGTTGAAAGCTCTACTTGACAAACCGATGCGATTGATGATAAAGCTTCGCCTCTAAATCCCATTGTTTTAATTTTAAAAAGATCATCAGATTTTTTTAGTTTTGAAGTCGAATGTTTTTCAAAACACTTTATTGCATCATCTTTACTCATCCCTAAACCATCATCTATTACCATAATTTTATTTTTTCCTCCCTCCTTAATAATAACTTTTATGTTTTTTGAAGAAGCATCTATACTATTTTCTAATAACTCTTTTATTATAGAAGATGGTCTTTGTACAACTTCCCCAGCAGCGATTTGATTAGCAACAGATTCAGATAGTTTATGAATAATATTTTTCATCAAGAAGTCAATTTTTTTTATTTAATTTATAAAAGTAAATAAGAGGAATAAAAATTAGTAAAATAAAAATTATGTTACCATAATACAGCCATCCAATAAAAATCAGCGAAAGTAATAGGAATAGGAATAATTGCAAATTACCAGGCTTTAAAATTTCTTTTTCATTTTGATTATCAAATTTGTTAATAAACATTTTTTTTTTCTTTTCATTTTTAATTTTAGATACCCTTTGTTCTATATCATCCCTAATAGGATCATAATGTCTTGGTTTAACATTGAATTTTTTATTTTTTGGAAGTCTTAAAAGCGAGGGAAGTTTCATTATATATTTTTTATAAAGATAAATTTATTATTTTTTTTTTTATAGAAAATTAAACTATTCATAATCAATTTTTATATGAAATTGGAATCAAATATATTAATTTTATGTAGATGAAAATCGGAATTGTTTGTTATCCTACTTATGGGGGAAGTGGCGTTGTTGCTACTGAATTAGGAAAAGAGTTATCGAATAGAGGTAATAAGGTACATTTTATATCATATGCTGTACCTGCTAGGTTAAATTTCCATAATGAAAATTTATTTTATCATGAAGTTGGAGTAAAAAATTATCCATTATTTGAATTTCCACCTTACGAATTATCTCTAACAAGTAAACTTGTGGAAATTATTCAATATGAAAAATTAGATGTCCTTCATGTTCATTATGCTATCCCTCATGCCTCCTCTGCATTATTGGCAAAAAAAATATTGGCTAGTTATGGTTTGAATATACCTATAATAACAACATTACATGGAACCGATATTACTTTAATTGGAAATGATCCATCAGTTAAGCCAGTAATTAATTATTCAATAAATGAATCGGATGGTGTAACAGCAGTATCTGAAAGTCTAAAAAAAGATACACTAGATAATTTTGATATTAATGTTGATATTAATGTTATTCCAAATTTCATTAATCTGGACAGATTTAAAAAATCAAATGATAATAAATTCAAAAATAAGATTTGTAAAAATGATGAAAAGTTAATTTTACATACCTCAAATTTTAGAAAAGTAAAGAGAATTCAAGATGTAATAAATGTTTTTTGTAAGATAAATAAGAATATTCCTTCTAAACTTGTAATGATTGGAGATGGTCCAGAAAGACCAAACATTGAATCTTTAGCAAGAGCTAATTGTAGTCTAAAGGACGTGACTTTTCTTGGAAACATAGATAATGTTGAAGATGTTTTGTCAAATGGAGACTTATTTTTATTGCCTTCAGAAAAAGAAAGCTTCGGTTTGTCTGCTCTAGAGGCTATGTCTTCTTCTATTCCTGTCGTATCTTCAAACATTGGAGGGTTACCTGAATTAATAGTAAGTGGTAAATCTGGTTTTTGTTGTAATGTCGGAGATATAAATAAAATGTCTGAAAAATCTTTATTTGTATTAGATGAAATGAATCTTAAAAAATTTAAAGATAATGCATTAATTAGAGCAAAAAAGTATAGTATAGAAAACATTGTGCCTCAGTATGTAAAGTTTTATAATAAAATTATAAATGAAAAAACTTAAAAAAATTTTTGTTTTAGATACCTCTGTTATTTTACATTCTCATGATTCAATAATGAATTTTGAAGAAAATGATATCGGGATTCCAATAACTGTTCTTGAAGAGCTCGATGAAATGAAAAAAGGAAATGATACAAAAAATTTTGAAGCTAGAGAATTTATTAGGTTAATTGATAAACTTTCAAAACATGAAATGCTTGATAAATGGATTTCTTTAAATGGAAAAAATAAAGGTAAGTTTAAAGTATTAGTAGATAAAAAAAATGATATTAATAATGTATTTAATGATGAAATTAATGATCATAAAATTTTAAACTCTGCTGTTCAATTACAAAAAGAAGAAAAAGATAAACTTGTGATTTTAGTTTCTAAAGATATAAACCTTAGATTAAAAGCAAAATCTTTAAAGCTAAGAGCAGAGGACTATTTAACAGGGAAAATACAAAATGTTAATTCCTTAGATGTTGAAAGTCAGGTTTTAGAAAATATAAAAGATTCTTCAATTGATAAACTTTATGAAAATTCTATACTTAAAAAGACACAAATATTTAGAAAAAAAATTTTGAGTGAAAATAGATTTTATATTTTAAAAAGTGAAAAAAAATCAATTCTTAGTTTTTACGATCATGCAGAAGATATATTTGTAAAAGTAGAAAAGAAAAATGCTTATGGAATCAATCCAAGAAATGCTGAGCAAGCATTTGCTTTACATGCATTATTTGATCCTAAAATTAAGCTTGTCACAATTAATGGAGTAGCAGGAACTGGAAAAACTCTTCTGGCTTTGGCATCTGCTCTTGATCAAAGAAGAAATTTTAAACAGATATTTGTAGCTAGACCTATAGTTCCATTGAGTAATAAAGATATTGGTTTTTTACCAGGTGATATTCAATCAAAAATTAATCCTTATATGGAACCTTTATGGGATAATTTAAAATTCATACAAAATCAGTACAATCAGGCAGATAAAGAATTTAAAACATTAAAGAATATGATTGAGACAGAGAAGTTACTTATTCAACCTCTTGCATACATTAGAGGTAGAAGTTTTTCAAATATCTTTTTTATAATTGATGAAGCTCAAAATCTAACTCCTCATGAAATTAAAACTATAATTTCTAGAGCAGGAGAGAATACAAAAGTTGTTTTCGTAGGGGATATATATCAAATAGACACACCATATCTTGATTCACAAAGTAATGGATTGTCATATCTAATTGATAGATTGAAAAAAGAAAAAATTTATTCTCATATTACATTAAAGAAAGGTGAAAGATCAGAATTAGCTAATTTAGCTAATGATTTGCTTTAAGCTTTATGATTAAGTCAAAGAAAGAATATTTAAGAGAATACGAATTAAGTGTTTCTAATCCAGAGAAATTTTGGTCTAATTATGCAAAAAAATTTCGGTGGATATCTCCATTTAATAAAGTATTAAACTGGAATTTTGATGAACCAAAAGTTGAATGGTTTATTAATGGGAAATTAAATATAACAGAAAATATATTTGAAAGAAATCTATCTAAAATAAAAGATAAAATCGCTATCATATGGGAGCCAAATGATACAAATACTGAAGCAAAAAAAATAACATATCAAGAATTATATTTTCAAGTTTGTCAATTTTCAAATGCTTTAAAGAAAAAAAATGTAAGAAAGGGAGACAGGGTAATTATATATATGCCAATGTTACCTGAGGCTGTGGTGGCTATGTTATCTTGTGCTCGAATAGGAGCAATTCATTCAGTAGTATTTGCTGGCTTTAGTGCAAATTCTCTATCAGATAGAATTAATGATTCTGGAGCAAAAGTAATTATTACTTCAGACGGAAATTTTAGAGGTGATAAAATAATTCCAGTAAAAAATATTGTTGACGAGGCAATTCAAAAAACAAATTCTATTGAAACTGTAATTGTTTTAAATAGAACTAATATGGATGTATTGATGAAAGAAGGTAGAGATCATTGGTATCATGAAATAGTAAAAGATGAGTCTATTGAAAATAAAGCAGAAATCATGGATTCTGAAGATTCTTTATTTATTTTATATACTTCTGGTTCAACCGGGAGCCCTAAAGGTGTAGTTCATACTTGTGGTGGATATATGATTTACAGTCAGTATACATTTGAAAATATTTTTCAAAATAAAAATGCTGAAGTTTATTGGTGTACTGCTGATATTGG
>TARA_B100001175_G_scaffold92277_1_pt1 | contig 11283 bp, 8 predicted proteins | sample TARA_B100001175 | Tara Oceans TARA_B100001175
ATCTATTTGTGAAGGTGAATGGATTTGATGAACATTAAGCCATTTTTGTGTTTGATAAACGCTATCATATAAAAATTTAGGAGGCACATCCCCTCTTCTAAGTGCTGCAATCAGTTGGCGCTGAATAACATCAGGAAATTGACTTGGATGTATAGTGACGTTAGCTGAATTTGAATGGGTATATCTCACTATAAAAATTCAGATCTGTTTTTTTATTCGCTTTAAAACGTCGTAATCCTGTCGATCCTTGTAATAACTATCAAGCGGATAGCAACCACTAATAAGCCCATTACGCGGGCCTGTTGTGCAATCACTAAAGGTCCGACAAATTTTCTTAGAATTTAATTGCCCCTGTGCTATGGCATCTAACAGCAAATCAGGATAGCTGAGAACCATTCGCCCTAATCCAACAACATCAACCCAGCCTTCGCGAACCAAATACTGCGTCACATGTGGTAAAAACTCTTGAAGATAGCTGTAAGCACAGCCTGCAATAGCAATATTTGATGGAGCTGTATCACGAATTTTTCGAACGACTTGAATCTGACGTTCAACATCAATAAGCGGATCATACGCCGGCTGATAACCGTCCGAGGGCGGATAAATAGCAGGACGTTGAATATGCGGATTATAATATGGTGAGCCAGCACTGAGGCTAACCAGCTTTACACCTAGCTCACTACAAAGCTTGATAAACTTTTGAGGTTCATTCAAATCATATTCAAGTGGGTTGTCAGGATTAACACCAAAGCCATAGTTATATGGCAGGCAATGAGAGAAATTCTCAGGAATACCTGGGCCAAGTTTTCCTGAACTAGATTTTTCAGGATCAGATCTAAATGGAACTAAATCAAAGGCACTCAACCGCACAATAATATCAATTTGATTTCGATCAGAACGAATACCATTTATGATTTGACTAAGAATTCTAGTGCGATTCTCAAATGATCCTCCATACCGACCAGGGCGTGTATGAGCTCCAAGAAATTCGTGTAAAAGATAACCATGACAATGCTTAATATCTACAAAGTCCGCACCAATATCAGCAGCAATCCTTGCAGCACGAATATAACATTGGATTAATTCATCAATTTCATCATCTGTCCATAATTGCTTATCACTGGTAACCTTGAATTTTGAATCTAAAATTGGATGTCTGTAAGCTACACGTGGCTCAAATTGAGAATGTTCGTTAGGACGACAAAACCGACCAGAATGTGTGAGCTGAAAACCAACTACTAAATCTTCTGTAGTATCATATTTTTCTTGATGAGAATCTAACAACAATTCCAGTAATCCTGCAATTTCTGACTTATTTTCATTTGAAATAATTAACTGATTTGGATTAGCTCTTCCATCATGTCGAACTGCCATTGCCTCACCCCCAAGAATTAATTTGGCCCCACTCATCCCAAATCGTTGCCATCTACGTTTCATTTCCTTTGTAACTCCGCCGGTTTTTGTTCCATCCCAGCCTTCCATAGGATGAATTGCAATTCGGTTTCCCGCAGTCTTACCATTAAGCTTAATTATATCTAAGGGCGTAGACAAAGGTGATTCTGCCGCAGGCAAAACGTGATCATCACATGGCAAATCAATACCCAACGAAGCTGTATTTTTTCGAAACGCTTCAGGCGTCTTAAGCTTGGGTATTCGCATTAAATTTAATATTCCAGACACAATAAAATCAGTAATCAAAAAAAGTCATATAACTTTCACCTCGAGCTTCACGCAATAACATCAAAGCTAATTCTCGAGCATGATAGTCACCCCACATTGAGCTTTCTCCACATGGAATCTTTTTACCTCTTGGCACATAGTCCCAACCGTTTGGACGATGATAAATTGAATGTAGTACCAATCCTTGATGTTTAGAGCTTGTCGAGAGATATGGCTCATCAAGTAAAGTTTCGGCAACTGTCAATCCCGCTTGACGATATTTTGATCCGGAGGCTTTTTTTCCAGAATTAATAAGATAATTACCTAAACGAATTAACCCCTGGGCAGCTATAGTTGCTGATGATGAGTCTACTGGTTCATAATTGTTATATGGGTTTGACCGTTTAGAAAGATAATCACCTAAATAATGTATATTTGCAGCTCCTGTGTCCCAGACGGGAACCCCGTCAACACAACTATTTTCAATATAATAATCAGCAGTTGCTCTTGCTGCCTTAAGCATCATATTATTAAGTTTTTTTCGTCCACCGAAAGGCTTCAGTTCCTTATCTTTAAGTGCCATAAAAAACTCAAGCTCTTCAGAAAAACCACAGATAGCCCACGCAAGGCCACGCGTCCATGTACTAAAAGGTGAATAACCCTGTTGCGAATTTGGACAACGGTAACTACCGTCGTTTAGATTAAATATACTTTCATGAGCAGTACGACCACAAATATCATAATGATCCCGACCCTTTCCATAATAGATGCAATGATCTGCAGTTGCCTTAGCGTGCTGCACCAAACGTTCAAGTAGTGATATTTTTTTATCTTTTTCTCCCATCAGAGAATGCCCTAGTTGGTGACTGACCGCCAATACACGTAAGGACCGTATTGTGTCTACAAATAAAGAGTGCGGACCATTAAATGAATATATAAAACCACCAGCTGGTATTGAAGTCCAACGAGCAGCCTGCACTGCTCCTGAAACTTTAAGAGCCAATTCGTAAAAATCTATTTCACGAGAATTAAATGGAATCTTACCTTCTCGCATGATTCGCCGCAAATTTCCGTAAGTCGAAATATTGTTAAATCCATGATCATGCACTCCAACATGCGAAACATGCGAAGCCATATGCTTTAAGGTACCCTTGTATCCGATATCCAAATACTTTTGATCTCCCGTTGCATCAAATTGCAATATAGCAGATCCAAACTGAAATCCCTGCGTCCATTCAGTCCAGCCTCTGGTCGTATATTTTCCCTTCTCAGTAAAAACAGGTGTGCCTTTAGAAGCACGCCACTCTTTTTCGATTGATAAAATTTTCTGACCTGATAAATGAAAAAATTGCTCCACTTTAGGGAGAAGTTTCTTCGCTGTTAGATTACGGTTTATTTTTATCGCCATATCAAATTCGTCGCACAGTGAAACCTCCATCTACATTAAACACATCACCAGTAGTAAATGGAAAATAGTCTTGAGCTAAAGCAACCACTGCCTTCCCAACATCGTCAGGCTGACCCCACCGCCGGATAGGTGTTAGACCCTCATTAATCATTTTATCGTACTTGTTCTTTACTGGCTCTGTCATATCAGAAGCAATTATGCCAGGCCGCACCTCATATACATTGATGCCAGCATCTGCTAATCGAGCAGCAAATAATTTTGTTACCATCCTCAAGCCAGCTTTTGCAATACAGTAATCACCCCTATTGATCGACACAGCATCGGAGCTAATCGATGAAATATTAATAATTTTTCCACGCAATGAACTATCCAACTTATTCTGTTCTATCATCCAATTGCCAACTAGTTGACTTAGAAAAAAAGGTCCCTTTAAATTAATTGCCATCAATGCATCCCAATTCTCTTCAGAAGCTTCAAGCAGGTCTGATCGACCAATAGATGTAATGCCTGCATTATTAACTAATAAATCAAGCCTGCCAAACTGATTGCGAACAAAAGAAACTAGTCGATCACGGTCTTTGGACTGACCAACATCTCCCTGACATGTCTTAGCGCAAATTTCATGCCCCGCTGACCTGGCATGTTCAATCGAACACTCGGCTGTGTCATCGGCTGCAGTTTTATTATTTGCATAATTAACAACTAGATTCCAGCCGGCTGCAGCTAAATCGAGGGCAACCCCACGGCCGATCCCTCGGGAGGCCCCTGTAATAAGAGCTACTTGGTTCATAAAAAGAAAATAATAAGTAAATTAACACTCATTTAACATACAAAACCAAATTTTCCATCTAAACTGTAAGGTCAACTTTCAGTTGAAGCGAAAGACCTAGTCATTATAATATGCCTGCCGAGTGTTTTAAGTAAGTCATTTCTAATTTTGCTACCCGAACGCATATGGTTTTTGTCAGCCGTAATTATTTACGGCCTTGGCCTGCTATATTCTATTTTTATTTGGCGTCGCGGTTTTCATCATAACACCTGGACATCATATGCAATTATTGCTCTCGCATTTGTGTTGCATACAATCGCATTAACGAGTCGAGGATTTTCACTTCAGCAATGCCCAGTCAATAACCTTTACGAGGCTACAACTTTTATCCTTTGGACAATATCACTTAGCAGTCTTGTCTTTGGAATTTGGCCAAGACTTAGATTTATTGGTGTATTTACTGCACCACTATTATTCTGCGTTGGTATATTTGCAATGATGCCAGGACTGGACCCTGAATACGGCAATGAACCTAATTTCATAAATGGCTGGTCCAGCTTGCATGCCGCACTGATTATGCTTGGTTATGGATCTTTTGGCCTTAGCGCAATAACAGGCAGCATGTTTCTAACACAAGATCGAAACCTAAAACTTCATCTTGCTGGTGCATTATTTACAATGCTCCCTTCAATTCAGCGACTGGAAAAACTAATCACAGGAACACTTGTATCTGGATTAGTTTTACTAACTACAGGGCTCGCTATTGGTGGAATATTCTTAGATCTCCCTGATGGAACATCTTTTTGGAATGACTCCAAAGTAATTTGGTCCCTTCTTGTTTGGGGGTTTTATTTAATGCTATTGATCACTCATATGAAATTCGATCAACGTGGAAGGCGTTACGCATGGATGGCGATTATCGTTTTTGGTTTTGTTATTTTTACTTTTTGGGGAACAAACCTTTTATCATCTATTCACAATCCAAAATCATAAATCGTGCCGGTCATTGTAATAGGTTTAAGTCATCATTCATCTCCTGTCGAATTGCGGGAGAGGTTTGCATTTTCTGAAAATCAAATTATTGAGGCGCTTGATCAAATAAAAGAGAAAGGGATTGCTGAAGAAGCATTGATTCTCTCCACATGTAATCGTGTTGAAATATACGCCGCTTCAAAAAATAATGACTCAATCAAACAAAAACTTTCTCAATTCCTATGTGATTTTCATGATATTAGCGAAAAACCTGGTGATGCGCTTTACTCATTTTACGATTCTCATAGCATCGAGCATCTTTTTCGAGTCTCATGTGGTATAGAGTCGATGGTCTTAGGAGAAACAGAAATTTTAGGGCAATTAAAGCAAAGTTATAAACTTGCCCTTCAAAAGAAAGCTACTGGCCCGATATTAAACAGGATATTCCAAAAGGCATTCAATGTAGCAAAACTGGTTCGTACTAAGACACAGATCCAACGAGGAAGTATTTCCATTAGCTCAGTTGCCGTTGAGCTTGCAGAATCAATTTTTGACTCACTAAAATCACAACAGGTTCTTGTCATAGGCGCAGGAGATACCAGCGAAAAAGCTGCTCGCGCCTTAAAAAGCCGAGGAGCAAGCAGCATACTTGTCTCAAATCGATCTCATGAAAAAGCGAAATCACTCGCCGAAGAGCTTCAAGGCAGAGCTATTCATTTCGAAACTTGGGAGCAGGAGTTTAAAGCAATCGACATTATAATAAGCAGTACCTCTGCATATCATTACATCCTTAAAAGAGATAAGCTTCAAGCAATGTTAAAGCAGCGAGGCAATCGCCCATTGCTAATTATTGATATCGCTGTACCACGAGATGTAGACCCTGCATGCAATCAGATTGAAAATGTATATGTTTACAATATCGACGATTTACAGACAATAGCCAGCCAATACCTAAACCAGCGTAAAGCTGATGTGACTAATTGCGAAAAATTGATTATAAAAAAGCGAGATGAGATTTTAAAAGACTTAAATCCTGATCTCGGAAAATCATCAGTGATTCTGAGCCAAAAACAAACCGCTACCTAAATAAAACCTTTAACTACTTTGTTAGATCCAAAAAACATTGTGATTGCCACGCGAGGAAGCGCCCTTGCCCTTGCACAGGCAAACACAATTTTTGACCAATGCCGAAAAGCCTTCCCGAAACTTAAGTTCGAAATCAAAATCATAAAGACTACCGGGGATAAATTACAAACACAGAGACTTAAATCAAATCAGTCACTACCCAAAGGCTTATTCACAAAGGAACTCGAAGTTGCCCTAGTTAAACAAAAAGCTGACTTGGCTGTACACAGCTTAAAAGATCTTCCCACAGAATTACCATCTGGTTTAACGCTAGGCGCTGTTACTAAAAGGGAAGATCCAAGAGAAATCATTGCGTATCGAGATCAAAATTACCTCAAAAATCTAAACTTACTTAAAAAGATTGAGAATGAAGGACCTAACAACCATTCCTTTAAAGGCTTCCCCTCTGGTTTAGCGATCAAGGATTTCCCTGATAAACTGACTGTCGCTACCAGTAGCCCAAGACGTAAAGCGCAATTACTTCGACTTAAACCTCAATGGAATATTGTTGAAATTCGAGGCAATGTACCCACTAGACTTGAAAAACTTGCCATTAATTGTCAAATCGATGCAATTATCCTAGCCCATGCAGGACTGCGACGACTAAATTTCGAAATTAATAAGAATAACGAACTTCAGGGCGATGCTGTTCCGGATGGAATTAATGCAACGATAATCGAAACTGATGATATGCTTCCGTGCGTTGGACAAGGTGCTATCGGAATAGAAATTCGTGAAAACGACGAAAGAATTGCTAGACTTTGTCAGCGACTAAACCATTTCAACACACAAGTATGCACCGAAGCTGAGCGTGCATTTCTTAGTGCAATGGGAGGAGGCTGCCAAACACCGGTTGCTGCGCATGCTGTTATTCAAAATGATACTATACACATGCCCGGAGTCTCTTTTGGGGATGGCACTTCTTTCAGCGAAAGCAAAGTAAAAGGAATTCTGACTAAAGCTCTGGAACTTGGAAAAGAACTTGCTGAAAAAGTCAAAGACGGATTGTAACCACTTACTGCTCTTCAATTATAATTGTTGTATTGAATTTTGGTACTGACAAAGTCTGCTCAACTCCACCAGCCCACAATATCATTAATTCAGTCTGATTAGAATCTGTTCCCAAGCCAAAAGTAACTACAGTTTCCGACTGCGACATATAACTTTTCGCAGGTGTTACTAAACGCCATTGAGTCAGATCACCAGACTTAAGTTTAACTACCGAACCAACACCATCTTTGTTGGCTTCTTTACCAATTAATTTAACTCTTAACCAATAATTTTTAAGCGACTGATCATTGCGAAGCAAAAGTGGTTTCCCATGAAGCTGTGTAAAAACCACATCTAGATCCCCATCGGCATCTATGTCGGCAAATGCTGAGCCGCGGCCGACTATTGGTTTAAACAAATCTAAACCTGCTTTATTTTTATCAACTGCTACAAAACCACCTTTAGCTGGAGTTCCACCACAGTTCCAAAAAAGCTGAGCGGGCTGAGCGTACGACTGACTCTTCTGCACCTTGGTAATCTCTTCCTCAAGATGACCATTTGAAGTCAACAAATCCTGCCAACCATCAAGATCGTAATCAAAAAAGAACAAACCAAACTTGAGCAACAAACGACTATCTGGACCGACCCCCTCAGTGATTGCATTATCAGTGAACAATAATTGATTATTAGGAGTAGAAACATAAAGCGCAGTCATTTCATTTGAAAAATTACCAATACCAATGCCTAGGGTATTATCATTTCGAAAACGAGCGACGTCTATCCCCATAGCACCTCGAACTTTTCCGTTGTTGTCAAAACCAATACCACTAATCCCTCCCATCTCACTGAAAGTTCCGTCTTTTTTGTTTATAAAAACAAAATTATGCACTGTGTCGTTAGCCACTATAAAATCCACCCAACCATCTTCATCTATGTCAACAGGAGAGACCCCTAACGACTTAGCCATAGGTACTTTTGTAGCGCTGGAGCGAATTTGAACCCCAGCAGATTGAGAGATGTTCGTAAACTTTCCATTTCCATCATTTCTAAACAAATAAGGGAAAGCTCCTTGAAAATTCGTTGGTGGTCCATAAGCACGCCCTACCCCTACTAAAGTGTAGTTCACTTCAAAATCAATTTCACGTGACCAGCGAACATAATTGCAAACGAACAAATCCAAATCACCATCATTATCTACATCAGCAAACGCAGCACTGGTACTCCATTCATTTTCACCTCCCGCCACTCCAGCCAATGCGGTAACATCATTAAATTTGCCACCACCAAGGTTCTTAAATATTCGATTACTTCCAACCGCCGTACAATAAACATCAGGCAAACCATCGTTATCATAATCACCAATTGCTAAACCCATTCCATAAAAAGGAACATCTAGACCCGACCCAACTGTTACATCTTCAAACATACCTTTACCATTGTTACGATAAAGCGCCGCAGTGGTTGGCTTTAGTTCAGGCTTTTTCTTTATATCCCAAGGCCACCACGTACCATTGATAAATAGTAGATCTTGGTCACCGTCGGAATCAAAATCAAAAAATGCGACACCAGCCCCCATTGACTCTGGCAACAATTTATCTCCAGTGGCTCCATTGTTGTGCTCAAAATTAATTCCAGATTCAGAAGTAATATCAGTAAACTTAGCCTCTGGAACATATTCTTTTGCCGGAATAACCCGCTGCTCTGGCGCTTCAATAACTGAATTGACTGCTGTGATCTTTTTCTCTTTTGGCTTCAATAAATTGTAAGCAATAAAACCACAAATTAATAAGAATACGGCGGCAAAAGCAGACCACTTCAAAGCTTGACCAATCACTGCATCGCCTTCATTGACTAGCTCCTCACTATCAGTTGAATGAGAAGATGAATGGTTAGTATTTGATTCTAAATCTTTCATTTAATTAGTCTAATAGAGTATAAATAAATATATCCTTGCAAATACTTACGGTCAAAACGCATTGTGAAACCTCCATATGTGTATATATTATCCAACTGTTTTATGACTGTCACGCAGCATAAAACTTGCGAACTTACTTACATAACTTCAAGAATTACCCACGGAAGTCAGTTTAACTGACATATAATGAAAACCCTGCACTTCTATCTTGCTAAAGAAATATTAGCCACAATGCTAATGACAGTTGTGGTATTCACTTTTGTTCTACTGCTTGGAAACTTACTAAAAGAAATAGCAGCACTTATGGCTTCCGGGCAGATCTCTCCTGGCTTCCTATTCAAAGCAATCGGCTTACTAATTCCATTTGTACTAGTTTACTCACTGCCAATGGGGCTGCTCACAGCTACCCTACTCGTCTTTGGCCGCTTCAGTTCCGATCAAGAATTAACAGCAGCACGTGCTGGAGGAATAAGCTTACTCTCACTCACGACTCCTATTTTTGTAATTGGCGTACTTATGTCATTTCTATGCGGCTGGATTAATTTACAGATTGGACCACAATGCAGATTAGCATATAAAAACATGATATTTGAACATGGCCTTGCAACCGCAACAGCCCTAGTTCAAGAAAAAAGCTACACTGATTTCCCACCAAACTATCGTATTTATGTGAATAATATCAGCAGCAACAATCTGCAAGACGTAACCATATATCAATATGATAATAATCAAAAACTAAAGATGCGAATGAATGCAGATAAAGCTTCGCTGGAAATTAAACCAGACACACAGCAAATTCTACTAACACTTCATTCCGTAGATGGGTTTGAATTCAATGAAGGGAAGGAAAGAACTTTTGTCTATTCAAAATATGGCCCTATGACATTAGGCAAAAAACAAAACAATAAAAACCAACGATCAACAAAACTAAAAGAACTAGGTTTCAAAGATTTACGTAAGATTATTAATGAATCAAAGCAATATGGCACCGATGCCACAGCTGCAAAAATCCAACTACATCAAAAATTTGCATTCTCATTTGCCTGCATCGGATTTACAATTATTGGTATTCCTTTGGCTATACGCACCCAACGTAGAGAAACAAATATTGGAATAGCTATGGCCCTTGTCTTAGTAACAGTATATTACGGATTAATAATTCTAGCCCAATCACTTGAAAGCTTCCCTGCACTTGCCCCTCACCTATGGATGTGGTTACCGAATTTTTTATTTCAAGCAATTGGCTGCTTTTTGCTCTGGAAAATGAATAGAGGAATTTGAACTTTAGCTAGAACACCAAGTCCCTTGTAATTGCTTCATAAAGCACTCGAATAGCTTATTTGACATACAGAATCTTCCTCCATCAACTCTTAATTAACCACCATAACACCTTTCATTACAACCCAATGACCAGGGAATGTACAAAGATATGGATATTCACCTTTTTTTCTGGGGGCAACAAAACGAAGTGTCTCAGCTGATAATGGAGCAACCATTCTAGTTGCTTGAATTACTTTTTTTGATTTTGGAACAAATTGACCCTTCTGTGCAGCTTTTGGGTCCTTAGCCATTTCATTTGCTGCTTGGCCTATTTCTGCCTCTGATCCAGGAGTTACTATAACTAAGTTATGCGGAGTCGCATCCGGATTAATGAAATCGATTCTAATAGGTTGGCCAGCGTTCACTTCAAATTTTGTAATATCAAATAACATTCGTTCCTTAACAGCAGCAATTTTTACTATCTTAAGATTTTTACGGGAATCAAACTCAGCATCACTTGCTGAATATCGTAGATTTGGAGACATTTTCTGACGAAGGTTGAATGCTTTAATAAATTCATCAATCTCTGGGTACTTGGCAGTTCTATCAACACTACTCTTCCAATAAGGTTCAAGTGTACTAGATCCAAGAGCAGTTCGAATAGCGTAGCTAAGGTGACCAATATTGGGTTGTTTTAGAATTTGGACAAGTGATTCAAGTGCCCATGGAGTCCCAATATAACTTGTAGCAATAGCTGTTTCCATTCGCACGAGACTACTGGAATCACTAGCTAAACTTTTTAATAATTGTTCAGGGTTATTATAATAAGAAAACCAATAACGAAATTGGTGAGCTGCAGCTGCGCGAGCATGATGATCTGTACATTCCAACAATTCTTTTAGCAAACCTAAGTTAACAGCGTTAATTCCCCTATATAGCCACACAGCCTCAATTTGATGATGCCTGTAGCGCGAATCATTTGGATCAAGCCTGTCTATCCATAAATCAAGTGCCAACTTGACCTTACCAGAATTGCGTCCTCTTAATTCACGCTTAGCCCAATAACGGTATCGATATTCACGACGCTTAAGTATTTCTAGCAGTTTCTCAATTGTGGCATCAGCTATCTGAGGCATCATTTGCGACTTTGAACCTTTAGGCATAATACGAAAAATTCGCCCACTT
>TARA_B100001175_G_scaffold144326_1_pt1 | contig 11264 bp, 12 predicted proteins | sample TARA_B100001175 | Tara Oceans TARA_B100001175
TAAGCCTAGTTTATTACAGTAAAAATCTAATGAATTTTCAATATTTTCAACTCTTACCATTGTGTGTAGATATTTCATGTTTATTCCCTATTTTTTATAAAAATTTTTTAATTATAATAAATGTTATATTTAATAAGTTATTACATATTTTAATAAATTACATCAAAGAAATTATTTATTATGAATTTTTAGACTAAATTGATTAAAATTTAATAAAATATTATGATAAAATGTATTTATTTAAATGGCAAAAAAACAACAAGTTTTAATATTATATTTGGCAAACTCTATGCTTGACTCTGAAGTTATAGCCTGGAGTTTACACGATGGAACAGGCAAAAAATTTCATATGCCTGGCGATAGTGACGAACCCCCTTATATTACTGGTACAGATGCCTTACTGGATGGCTGGAGGCTTTTTCAAGCAAGTACTTTGGAGCAACATAAGTCAGGAGATGAATTTAGAACAGGTTATTTAAAGTATGAATTTTTTTTTGAAAAAATAGAGGAGAAATAAATGAGTCAAAATAAAATAATGCTTACAGATGAACAAATGGCTAATTTTACGGCAAAAGGATATTTAGTTTTAGACTCTGTAATTCCTGAAGAAATTAATAAACAATTTTTAGATGATATTGGCCACTCAACTAATGAGCCCGTTGACTCTGTTCATGATCATTATTTAAGAATAATGCAAAAAAGTGAAATTCCTATTGTAAAAGCAGGCACACCACTAACTCAATCATATGATAAGGGTACAGCCTTGGATAAAATAATTTTTAATCCAGAAGTCAGTGGGGCCATTGATAGTTTAGTTGGATTAGATTGTGTTTTAGATCATCATTTTCTCCATATAACTTTTCCGTCTAAATATTATGAAGGAAGCAAAACTAGAAAAATGTCTCAAGGGAACCATCAGGATTCTACTATTAATGTAAATAAATCTTTTGATATTCAGCTTTTTTATTTTCCTCATGACGTGACTAAAGAAATGGGTGGAACAAGATATATCCCTGGTTCTCATTTTAGAGTTGTTTCTGAAGCAGCAATAGCAAGATATCAAAATATAAAAGGACAAAAACATGTAGTTTGTCAAGCAGGTACTATTATAATTATGCATATGAATATTTGGCATGGTGCAGGAGTAAATAATTCTGACAAAATACGATATGCTTTTAAAATTAGATTAATGCCTACTAAAAAACAGGAATTATTATGGACCGATAAAATTCTATATGATGATCAAAAGAATGATGCCATTTATTGGACTGATGGAAATAAAAAACTTAATAATATTGGTACTATTCTTGATGAAAGAGAGCCTTGGTTTGAAAATGATTCTGGAAGGTTAGATATAATAAATAGAATTAAGTTTTGGAGATATATATCTGGTGATAATAATTTTGATACTAAGTATTGGTTGACTCGTCTTGAAAATGATTTTCAATAATATGTAATTAAGGAATTTTTTATAATGATGAAAGTAGCAAATGAATATTACCGTCCTGAGATTGATCGAAAGGTTTTAAAACAATTATCACAGCGTTCCGATTGGCAAGCAGGCAAACATGTTGCTCTATTTTTCTCATTACTTTTTCTATTTGGATATTTAAGCTTTGTTAGCTGGGGATCTTGGTGGTTTATTCTTTTTTATTTTCTTTACTCAGTTGTATACAGTTCAGCTAATCCAATATGGCATGAATGTGGGCATAGAACAGCATTCAAAACTAGAAGATTTAATGAAATTTTCTATCAAATAGGTTCATTTATGACAGATTTTGAACCTACTAGATGGAGATGGAGCCACACTGTACATCATAGTCATACGTCTTCGTCATTTGACCCTCACGATTACGAAGTAATGCACTTTCATAACAAACCAACTCTTTTAAGTTTCTTAATTGGATTTATACCATTTATGAGCATTAGAAATATTCATAAATCTCTTCAAAAAGAAACTATATTACATGCTTTTGGATATACAACTCCTGTGATGAAAGACTGTATACCAGAAACAGAAATTAAGAAATGTATATTAATTTCAAGAATTCATGTTTCAATTTGGTTTTTAACAATATTGATATCTATTATTAGCCAATCTTTTCTACCAATATTATTTATTCTAACTCCAAAATATTTTGGTTCTACTTTACCCATGCTTTTTGGAACTACGCAGCATATGTGTTTACCTTCAGATATTAAAGATCACCGACAAACAACAAGAACAGTTATTTTAAATCCTATTTTTAGTTTTTTATATTGGCACATGGAATACCACATTGAGCATCATATGTTTCCAATGGTTCCGGCATACAATTTATCCAAATTACACAAAGTAATAAAAAATCAACTTCCTCCAGCTAAAAAAGGATTAATAGATGCATATAAAGAGATAATTCCCACTATTATTAAACAACATAAAGATCCTACATATGTTCTTAAAGTATCTATTTAAAAAAATTTTAAAAATAAATTATTATGAGAACGTTCCGACTATTCTACTTGCTTGATTTTGATTTTTAATAATATCTATTTTTTTTATTTTCTATCCCTTAGTGTGAATAAAGTAAGAACGATTTTATGATTTTTATTGCAATAATTCGTAACGATACGATATAGTAAAAATATATATTATGCCTAATAAAAAAAATTTTCGTGAACGGCGTTTATTTAGAGATAATGGACGCTCACTTGTCGTTGCAATGGATCATCCACGAGCATTTGATACAATCACTGGATTAAAGGATGCTAACGCAGTTATTAGCAAAGTTATTGATGGAGGCGCTGATGCAGTTCTGGCGCCTTACGGTACTGCAGCTGGATCGTCAGAAGTTTTAGGTAATGCAGGATTATGGCTCAGTGTTGATACTACCAAAGACACTGTTACATCAGTTGTTGAAATGGCACTTAGATTAGGAGTAGATGGAATTAAAGTTGAGATTTTTCCATGGTGTAAACCTGAAGATGATTATTTTTCTAAGTCTAATGGTAACGAAACAGTTCTTAATGCTATTTGCCTAGCATCAGAATGCCAAAAGTGGGGGCTACCTCTGATGGTTGAGACTATACCTTTTGGATGGCCCAAAGCAGATAAAAAAACTAATGAGCAAATTGCTGCCGCCTGTCGTGTTGCTAGTGAAGCTGGTGCGGATTATGTTAAGTCTTTCTATACCGGTGATAAATTAAGCTTTAAAGAGGTAATCGATAATTGTTCAGTTCCTGTCCTTATTCTTGGGGGAGCAAAAATTATTTCCGATCGAGAAATTTTGATGATGGTGAGGGATGCTATAGATGTTGGTGCAGTTGGCATTACAATGGGCCGAAATATTTGGGGTCATAAAAACATCAGCGGAATTACAGCAGCATTGGAGGCTATCATTCATAATGATGCGAGCGTGGAGACTTCACTTAAATTACTTAATTAATTTAGTGATCTATTTTTTTTTAGAGATTTTTTTTCTTATTAGAATGCTAAATGGATAGGCATAAAGAAATTTCTAATATCCTTATTCTTCAAGGTGGTCCTGCAACTGGAAAAACAACCCTTGGGGAAAAGATTGCTCGAGATCTTCAATTTCCTTATTTCAGTAAGGATAACATTAAAGAATTGATGTTCAATTTTATTGGACACCCAAGCACGTCAACGATATCAGATGAATCTAGTAGTCACGATTTTTCTTACAATAATACAGCAGATGGTCTCTCTGGTAAGAAGATGGATGAAGCATCTGTTGCAATTCTCTTTCAATTGATTGAAAAACATATTCGAGTTGGACGATCTTGTGTAATTGACTGTACCTTTGAGAAAGTTCATTCATTTACTTTTAATGAACTAAAGTCTAAATTTTTTTTTAACCCTATACAGGTCTATTGTCATGCTGAGGTAGTTGAATTGGCGCGCCGATATAAAAAACGTGCTCAGTCTGGAGAGCGACACACTGGCCATTTTGATCAGTTGCTATATGAGTCTTTTTCTCGAGATCCCAGTGGATTTGATTTTCCACCACTTGAGATTGGAGGAGCTATCTTTTCAGTTGACACTACCAATTCAACGGCAAACGATTACAGCCAATTAATTCACTCAATACGTAAAAAAATTTCTCATTCAATGAACTAATTTAAAGATATTATGTGCTAAGCTTACAAGTAATGTCGTTTATTTTTAATTCGAGCCATTACTTCTTTTGTGGCTTCTTCAGATCCATCATTCAAATTTTTTTCACTCATATTAATCTCTTGGCTATTAGATATATTCAATAAATATTGATGATAGTTTATGTAAAGCAAACATTCCAGGATCATCTAAATCTTTTGATTTTTCTCCAAACATTCTCGCTCTTCCAATTTTACACTCTTTACCTTTAAAATCACTTAAAGCATCAACTGTAGCGTTATGTACACTTTGACCGTAGTTATTTTCAGTTTCAGATATTGAATTTGAAATTTTATATAATGTATCAACAAAAGTTTTGTCACCAATTTTGCTTTTTCCTCTTGCACATACTGCTTCTATTACTTTATTTATAATATCTGGCACTTCATTAAAATTTAATAATTTTTTACCTTTTGTTTCTTTTGCAATAGTCATAAAAGAAATTGCTACAAGAGTTCCAAAGCTTGAACTTGATGCTTTAGTAAAACTTTGCGCACAAACCATAAAAGTTTTGCCTAAATCATCTTCAAACTTAATTAAATTTTCATTAATTTCTTTTAAGCCTTTAGAAATGGTAATTCCTAGATCTCCATCTCCCAATTGACCATCAATAGAATTAAAATCATCATAATTATCTTCTGCTATAATTAGTATTTTTTTAAAAAAGATTTCTAAAGATGATTTTGTAATCATTAGTACCAAAAAGGACAATTAGTTTTTTCTAAAAGTAATTTTTCTAATTCATCATCTAGTTTTAAAATTGAAATTGACATACCAGCCATTTCCATTGAGGTTGCATATCTTCCTACGTAGGACTTAGAATTAATAATGCCATTATCATCTAAAATATTATTAAATTTGTTGGCGACAATAAATAATTCTTCATGTGGTGTAGCTCCTAAACTATTTACAAGAATAGATACTCTGTCACCTTTCGAGAGACTGATGTCACTTAATAATTTTTCTGATAATTCTTCAGTAATTTCATCTGCTGATTTTAGTTTACCTCTTCTTATTCCAGGTTCACCATGAATTCCCATTCCTATTTCCATTTCATCATCACCAATTTCAAAAGTTGGTTTAGCAGCTTGTGGCAATATTGTGGGTGTTAATGCTATACCCATTGTTCTAATATTTTCATTGGTTTTTAATGCAATTCTTTTTACCTCATCAAAATCTGCACCTGTTTCTGCAATAGCGCCTGTAGTTTTAAACACGTATAACATACCTGTTACACCTCTTCTTTTCTCCCTTTCTTCATTTGAAGCGCTTGCTACATCATCAGCCACAACAATTGATTCAACTTTAATATCCTCCATATTAAGCATTTCACTTGCCATATCAAAATTCATAACATCACCACCATAATTACCATAAATGCATAAAACTCCTTTTCCAGAATTAGCAGATTTGATTGCCGTAGAAATTTCATCTACAGAAGGTGAAGCAAAAACATTACCAATTGCACAGGTATCAAGTAAGCCTGTTCCAATGTAGCCAGTGAATAATGGTAAATGCCCTGAACCACCTCCACTTACTAAACCAACTTTACTTGACGCTTCATTATACCTGGTTAATACTTTATTAGTTGCTGAAGAAAATTTATAAATCTTAGGATAAGTATTAACTAGACCTTTAATACTTTCTTCTACAAAATTATCTGGGTTATTAATTATTTTTTTCATTTTTTATCCTCTGTTCAAAGAATTTTATTTTATCAATTATTTGCAATTTACTTATTTCTACACCATTTATTTTTTTTAATAATATCTCTCCCAATTTGTATCCAGCCTTTTCCATATCTTCAAAGAAAAAAGGTATTTTTGGATAAAAGTATTTAGGCATAGAATATATACCTTTAGATATTATATGAACATCCTGATTTATTTTAAAGCCTAAGTGCTGCAAGGTTGATATTAAAATTAAGCTTTTAATATCGCTCCCACATATTACTCCTCTAATTGTTTTTTTATTAGTAAAAATCCTAAATATTTTATCCTGAAATTCTTCTAAAGTATCCTCAAGAGATAAATTCATTTTATCAAACATATTTAATTTTAGTTTTTTTGAATTTTCAAAAAAAGATTTTTTTGATAAATAATGATAAGTAAATTTTTTAGATGGTTCAACCAACATAACCTCATCAACTTTTTTTGATTTTAAATATATTAAAGATTGATTTATGAAATCAATATTATCAACATCATAATATGGGTGTTGAATAAATAGTTCAGATTGTCCATGTGTTACGAAAGGAAAATTTTTTTCAGTTAGATACCTGATCCTTTCATCATTTAATGATGTGTGTGTTAATATTATTCCATCTGCCAGTTTTCTTTCAACTATTTCCTTTATCGAGTCAATATCATTATGTGACAAAATAGGTTTTACAATTAATTCATATTGGCTTTTTTTTAATGAATTGCATATTCCAGAAATAATATTTTTTGCGTAATTTGAAACTTCTTCTTGTTTATGTTGATTTAAAAAAAAACAAATTTGAAAAGTTTTTCCCATTTTCAATCTATAGGCGTCGAAATTTTGTTGATAGTTTATCAATGAAGCTTCCTTCTTTATTTTTTCTTTAGTTTTGCTATTAATTTCAGCACCATTTTTTAAAGCTCTTGATACAGTTGTAACTGAAAAACCTGTTCTTTTTGCTAAAGTTTTTAATGTAATATTCGCCATATAAATCCTAAATTTTATGTGTCTTTATATATAAAAAAAACGTAACGTTACGTATAATTTAATTTTTATACAGGAATTTTGTTAATAATTATTGAATTTAAACAATTATTAGAAGATTTTTATTGATAATAATTATTCGTAACGATACCATAATTCTTATAAAATTTCATGGGAGGGAGATATGAAAAAATTTTTAATAATATTATCTATATTGATGAGTCCGTTCATTAGTGTAAGTTCAAGTAGTGCTGGTGAAGTTTTACTACATACTTTTGTAAACACTCATGCACGATTTTTTGAAGCTCAAGCTGAAAGATATAAAAAAGAGGTTGATCCTAATTTTAATTTAACAATTGTAGAAGTTCCTTATGGACAACTTTATGATCAAGTTACAGCCTCTTTAGCATCTGGAGGCCTAGGAGCTCCTGATATAGTTGATATGGAGCAGGGCGCATTTGGTAGATTTTTAATGGGAGGAGATCCTGGATTTGTTGATATGAATTCACTTCGTACTTCTGCATGTAGCATGGACGATTTTGTTTCTTCTAGATTATCATTGTATACGTGGAATGGTATTACCTACGGTTATGAGCATGCTCTAACACCAGTTGTTTACTATTATCATACAGAGCCATTTGAAAAAGCTGGAATTGATCCTGCTGATATAAAAACTTGGGATGAATGGTCTGGTATAATGAAGGAAATGGGTGTTGCAGGAATGAGTATAACTCCTAGTTATTGGCATCTATTATTAAAACAAGCTGGAGCAGACTATTTTGATGCTGACGGGAATGTAACAATTAATTCGGAACTATCTATATCTGTATTAGAGTGGATGAAACAACAATACGATGATGGCACAATTATTTTACAACCTGATGGAGCTGCACAATACGCTGTTCATAGAGACGGTGATGTAATAGGCAATGCAGGAGCTGACTGGTACGGTGGTTTCTTTAGAGATAATTTACCGGAATTAGAAGGTAAAATGAAAGCAGCGCCTTTACCAGCATGGAAAGAGGGAGGCTCAAGAACTAGTGTTTTCGGAGGTACTGCTCCTATGATTGTTAAAACTAGTAAAAATATTGACGATGCTTATAAATTTCTTGAATTTGCTCAATGTTCAGTTGAAGGAGCTGTAAGTAGATATCAATTAACAACTCTTTTTCCTCCATATTATCCAGCTATGGATGATGAGAGATTACTAAAACCTGATCCGTATTTTTCAAATCAAGTTTTAGGCAAAGTGTTTAGAGATATTTCACAAAAAATTCCTAAACAATATCAAAGTCCTTATAGAACTTTCTTAGAGGGAGAAGTTGGTAAAATCTTCAATGATATAATGGAGGGAGCAATTTCTCCTGCTGACGCAGCTAATCAAATAGCTGATAAGGTAAAAGAAGAAATGGATTTTAATAGTTAAACCTAATATACTGCCCTTTTTTTAAAGGGCAGTTTTCCTAATGAAGAAATTTCATAAAAAATTAATACCCTATTTGTTCATCAGCCCATTTTTTATTGGATATGCAATTTTTTTTGCCTATCCTGTTTTTCAATCATTAAAATTGAGCTTTTATCGGCAGTCAGCAACTACTGAGGCTAAATTTGTAGGATTTAAAAATTTTAAAAGACTTTTATCAGGAGCTGATGAATCTTTTATTCAATCAATTATTAATACTATTTATTATTGTGCTGGAAGTGTGTTTATCATAGTACCTTTGGCTCTAATCATAGCTGTATTTTTAACAAGACCAAAATTAAAATTTAGAGAATTTTTTAGATTATTTTTTTTTACACCTAGCATTACCTCTGGAGTAGTAGTTGGAATAGTTTTTGTCTTAATATTTGAAAAAAATTATGGAGTAATAAATAATGTTCTAATTCCAAATATTGATCCACCAATTGGATGGTTAAAAGATCCAATGTTTGTAATGCCTTCCATGATATTATTGGGTGTTTGGAAATTTACAGGTGTAAATATTCTCTATTTTATGGTCGGTCTTCAAAATATTCCTCCTGTATATAGGCAAGCAGCACTTATTGATGGTGCCAATAGTTTTCAAATTTTTTACCATATAACTTTGCCTCTTTTAAAGCCAATTCTAGCATTTGTTATTACCTTTGCTATTATTGGATCATTTAATCTTTTTGCTGAACCCTTGATTTTAATGGGAAATAGTGGAAATACTCTTGGAGGGCCAAGAGATTCTGCATGGTTTATGACAACTTATTTGTATTATATGGGATTTCAAAATTCTAGATTTGGTTATGCCTCTGCCATTGGTTTTTCTTTAGCGATACTAATTATTTCTATCACTATTATTCAGCTTTTAATTTTAAGAGTACATAAAGATGAATAATATAAATAATAAATATTACGTTAATAGAAATAAAATAATCAATTTAATTTTATATTTATTTTTATTTGGACTTGTAATTATAATTGGTTATCCATTTGCTTATATGATATTTGGTTCTTTCAAAGAAAATTACCAAATATTTAGAAGTCCTGTCACTTTATTAGCAGAGAGTTATACGGATATTAATTATATAAGACTTTTAAGTGGAGAGTTGATTCCATTTTTCAAACAATTTGGAAACAGTATTATAATTTCGCTTATGCAAGTATTTTTCAGTTTATTTATAGCTACAACAGTAGGCTGGGGGTTTGCTAAATTTGAATTTTATGGAAAAAAAATATTATTAATTTTTTTAATAGCTACTCTTGCAATACCATTTCAAATTACATTGATCCCTTTATTTCAACTTACCAATTCCATTGGTTGGTTAAATACATATCATGGAGTTGCAATACCTGCTTCAATTACGGCTTTTGGAGCAGTTTTTATGCGTCAAAATATGTTGTCTATTCCGTTAGAACTAATAGATTCTGCAAGAATTGATGGTGCAAGTGAATGGAAAATTTTTTACAAAATAGGCCTGCCTTTATCAAAAGGGGCAATAGCCGTCCTATCATTGCTAGTTTTTCTTGCTTCGTGGAACGATATTTTATGGCCTTTAATAGTACTCAGAACTCCTGAAATGATGACAGTGCCAATTGGTTTAGCTAATCTTTCAAATTTATATAAAATTGAATATGGGATGATTTTAGCAGGAGCGACATTAATTTCAATTCCCGTAATCATTATATTTATTCTTGGTAGAAAACATATATTAGGAAATCTCACAATTGGATCTATAAAAGGTTAAAAGTATAAAAAATATAAGTAATTAAAACATGATGAAAGTTGGAATTATTGGATGTGGAAATATTGCTGATATTTATTTCAGTAATTCACAAAAGTATTTTAATAATTTTCAAATTGTTGCATGTGCCGATATTAAAAATGAAGCTGCAAAAAACTATGCAGAAAAATATGGAGTAGAACAATTATCTGTAGATCAGATATTATCGAATAAAGAAATTGAATTAATTATAAATTTAACAATCCCAGATGTTCACTTTGAAGTTTCAAAATCAATTCTTGAATCTGGAAAACATTCTTACTCAGAAAAGCCGCTCTCAATAAAATTTGAACATGGTGAAGAGTTAGTAAATTTAGGTAATTCAAAAGGTTTATATGTAGGTTGTGCCCCAGATACTTTTCTTGGTGCTGGTATACAGGAAGCAAAAATAATTATTGATCAAAATGAAATAGGTAAAATAAACCTTGGCAGTATTTCCATGGGTGTGGCTGGACATGAAATTTGGCATCCAAATCCAGATTTTTATTACAAATATGGTGGTGGGCCAATTCTTGATATGGGCCCATATTATTTCACAGCTTTAGTAAATTTACTAGGTCCTGCAAAAAATGTTTTTACCCAATCAAGAACAGTTTATCAAAAAAGAGTTATTGGTAGTGGCGATAGGCAAGGTCAGGAAATAGAAGTTGAAATCCCAACAACGTTAGTTTCTCAGATTGAATTTGAAAGTGGTGCATTAATTGATTCATTTTTTTCTTTTGATGTTTGGAAACATAGTAAAAATCATATTGAGTTATATGGTGATAAAGGTTCAATAAATATACCTGATCCTAATATGTTTGGCGGTGATATTCTAGTTTGTAAAACAAAAAATGGAGATTGGAAAAATATAGATACTAAGAATAACAATCTAGGAAAAATAAATTTTAAATATGAATCAGCAGGTTTTGCTAACTATAGAGGTATAGGTGTGAGCGAAACAGTTGATGCAATAAAAAACAATCGTTTAAATAGATGTAGTGGAGAATTAAGTCTCCACGTTTTAGATATACTAGATAGTATTATTAAATCATCAAAAGAAAATAAGAAAATAGAACTTAGAAGTTCTATTAAAAATTTAAATTACTTCTCAGAAGATGAGATTAGTAATTTATTAAAGTGAAAGGAATAAAATGAAAAAAGCTCTTATTGTATATGGAGGATGGCCAGGTCATGA